>Ga0208899_1001212_pt1 | contig 18353 bp, 21 predicted proteins | sample VirMetDEL_Nov_24_FD_184518 | JGI IMG/M metagenome (GOLD analysis project Ga0208899, IMG submission 184518) | Aqueous microbial communities from the Delaware River and Bay under freshwater to marine salinity gradient to study organic matter... | ecosystem: Environmental > Aquatic > Marine >... | reverse complement strand
TACATCATTGTCTTTAATGACTTTAGTTTCTTCTACTTCATCATCTATTTCATCACTTTTCGAATAATTCACCCCTTTCGGTGAACGTAGTTTAGGTCTTGTTTTTATTTCAATTAATACTTTACTAAAATTATATTTAATCTCAGCAAGTTTAAAATCAAATGGTGGATAGCTTTCCGGAACTTTAACTAATTTTTGTCTTAATCTACTGATGAGTGTATATACTGCACGATTATCTAAAAAGTAATAATCTTCTGGTGGATAAAAGAAGCTATTGATTGTATCGCCTTGCACTGAATATAATGTTCTACAATATCCAAGGTCAAAATGACTATCATAATCTTTTCTTGTTATTTCAATATCATCAATATCATCAGTGATAATAATTTTATCGCCATCAACTTCTTTAATAGTATATTCAAACTTATTGAAAATATTATGCTTAGCTAGTTTATTATCTGTTGCAATAATTTTTATACCAACACAATATTTATCTTGAAAGCCTTTATGCTTCATGATTTTATTATTCCATTTTGCTCTGGTTTTATTTCTATAAGCAATTACTACTTCAGCTTCAGTCCAGCAACTATTATGAATATTTACTTGTTCCAATAACCAGTTTCTACCATTATCCCAACCACTTACAATACCATTTGGATTATATCCATTTATCAACTTATCATAATATTCTTTGGTGAAATTATTTCTAAAATTGTGTTCAAGATTTAATTTATATGAAAATACTTTATCAATAAAATTTTTACTATTGAAAGTTGTATTTTCAAGAACTGGAAGCAATTGTTTAAAATCACCGAATGCATGAATATTCTTACCATCAAGATAACACATGTAAATTAAGTTCCAAGCTTTAGTATCCATCATACCCATCTCATCAACATAAACATTATTTTCATTTGGTAAGTTATTAAAATATGTATTTTTTTGAATCACATTGCAATTATAACCAACTTTCTTATAATCTTTTAATGTGCTATGAGATGGTGTTAAAATAACATAATCTTCATTATGAGTAGACCTATACATATTATCTATTTCATTTTTAATATAAGTACTCTTACCACAACCAGCATAACAATCAAATAGTCTATTATAATTCAGTTTATTTACATATTTAAATGTTCTATCTTTATCGATGACTTTTCTTGTTTTAATAGCCTTATAGCTTTCAAGCTTCCAGCCATCAATATTATTATTAATATATTTGGAATAGTCTTGACCACGATTGATGAATGTGAAACTATCAGTTTTAATCTGTATTATATCTTCAGTATTAAGATTACATGCTTTTAATTGATTATAAAGAATAACTCGTGATTGGTCCTTGATTTGAATTGCAATTGGTTTTCTATTCAATACACAATAATCTTTTTCAAACTCATATTTCAATTTATATTCATCGTTAAAATCTAAATAATGACCACCATCTACCTTCTGTTGGTCTTCATTACATATTCCAGTAACCTTGCGATTTACCAATGTCTCTTGTGACCTTTCAAACTTACCAATCATAACATTAATAATATTTTTAAAAGAGTTCATATCAGTTCTTTCAACCAAATCATCAATCATTGCTTTATAATAATTATCATGTCTCGTACATTCCAATACTTCTATAACATGAAAATTCAGGCCTTCTTTTTTAGCAAATAATAAATGTTCTCCACAATATATATTTGTATTTGGTAACAATATAGAACTCATTTCAGGTCGTGCAATATATAAATTATGACTTATAAGCTTTTCACCACCATATAAACTCCAATTTGAAAATCTTTTAATATCGCAACTAATCAAAAATGGTAAACATCTTAAAGCCCAAGAATAACATTTATTTTTATCAATTGTATCAATAGTATAATTAATATTTTCTAGTTCATCAAGTTCAAGAACGTTCTTCTCATTATTATAATTGAAAGCTCCTTTTATAAACTGATTATTATCCGGTAAGAAACTATCAATAAATGATTTAATATAAAGTTTTTCAATTATCTTATAAATATTTTTCAGATTCACAAAAGGTGTAAGTTGGTCTAACAACCCATAAGATTTTAATATTTCTTTACATTTTTCATAGTCTGGGTTATTAATGTATAAATGGTATTTATCATTTTTATCAACATAATTAAAGCTACATATATCCATGGCTTGGTCAAGTTTAATATTTGTTGGTAATATCTTTTCAACTTCAACAACCCTTTTTAGTTCTTCCCAACAATCACTCACAAAATGATTTTCTACTTCATATTTTTTTCTTGGTCTTATTTTTTCAAGAGTTGCATTTCTAATAGGGTATAAATGATTATTATAAGCTATGAAGTTTACATTCTTATATCTACCTTTTGATTTTACATCATGATTTTCAGCAATAACCTTACCTGTAATATCATATGCAACCATTCGTACACCTTTGTTCTTACAATATTCAAGAATATCGCTTGTTGTCTTTAATGTTCTCAGTTTTTTATTTGAAGATTTTGGATGTATTTTATGTAAATAATTATATATACAATCATTATTCTCACCAACATTATCATAAACAATATCATTAAAAAGACTTGTTAGTTTCAATGGTTCATTATTTCTAAGAAACATATCAACAATTTTTATTGATTGGCCTGTTAGTGTACTAACAATTTCAAAATTATCAACAATAACATTGTCTTCATTATCAATTGAGTAAAATATCATGGCTTGTTCCCTGACTTGATTATCGTCAACATCAGCGGGTGCAATATCATCTTGATAAGTAAATTGTTTCTCAATGTATTCATCACTAAATCTTATCTTAACTTTTGCCTTAATAGTAATACTAAGTGGAGTAGCACTCGAAAGATTATTTAATGTCTCATATCCTGAAACCTTAAGATTTATAAATCTCTTATTTCTAATTCTTTTTGTTCCTTCTTTATCTTCTAAAAATTTTTGAAGTATTAATGGTTTCTTGCTTAAATCATATTTCAAAAAATCTCCTTCATCATTTACTAAAAATCTTGTTGTCTCTCCTTTGTTATAATCTTGAACATATTTTTTCGCTACAGCCTTATCAATGTTTGCAGCCTTAGCAAATTGGTCGTAACGTTGGTATCTATAGGTCTTTCCTTTGAACTTGAGAGTTTTGAACGGAAGTTGAGGCATTTCTTGTATATATATAACACAGATTTTTTTTTTAAGTCGTTTAAAAAATATTTATTTATTATTATTACGAAATAAATATTTTCAATTTTATAAAAAAGAAAAAATAAAAAATTAGCACTTCTGGATTGTGCAAACAGATTTCAAAAATTTATTCACATTATCACGATGAATTAGATTATATACAACATGTCTTGAGATTTTTACTTCAACCTTATATTTATCCAATATCTCTTGAGTTGCAGTTCCTATAAGTTGGTTCATATTTAATTCGCTAAAATTATTTTCTTCACCTGTTGGCGACCGAACGGATAGATTGTATTTTACACCTTTCATTTTATAATATAGTGTTAGATATTTCTTAAATCGTTTTTATACAATTAATCATAATGGTTAAAGGTGTTTGTAGTGCCCGTTGTGGTGAAATCAATCCCGGCGTTTTCAAACTTGAAAAATCTAAATCCACGAGTTAGACTTCCTCGTACGGCTGTATCAGGACCAACATCACTTGGGGTAAATAATTGTGACTTAACATAAGTGCTATTATCATTTGAACCATGCACTATTATTCCTGAATGTGAATTAGACATTCCTTCAATATGGAAATTGAGGGTTTTGTGATGTCCCATATCAATTGCGGTTGATGTTAAAGTGCCTGAAGTCCAAGTAGGAGATGGAACAGAAATCACACCTCGTACGATATTTGATGATATTAATAATGCACCTTGAGTATCCTTAGCAAAATGATCTGAACTTGAATCGTGAAGTTGATAAAATGCTCCATCATTATTTAAAAGTGGTTGTGCTGAACCTGTCTTATTTTGTATTCTAAATTTAGCAAATGGAATATAAAGACTGGCCTTAATAATATCATTTGTATTGGCGCTATTATTTATTCTACCATCAAGGGGTCTTAGCACCGCAATTGGGTAAAAATTACTATCATCATCAGTGCCTTCAACAACAAAGCCGTCGTCTTGGCTCATCGAACTTGAAACAAATGCTATATAGATTGTTGCTAAACTATAATTACCCATGGAAACAAGGTCAGTGGATGCATCATTATTCCAAGTTGAAATATTTGCTGCTGAAATCTGTAAATTGGCTCTTGTTGGTTCTCTGGGCATAGTATTTACATTACCAGCTGGGTCAACCAACATTTGAACTTGTGAACCTCCACTATTACCCGTAACAGCAGCTTCAGTTCTTAATGTCCCATCACTTTTGGCTTTGAGGGTTCGAAATTTAGTTACATCGCTTTCATTATAAGCGCAAACTTGAACTGAACTCATCGAAGTTGAAGTAGAAATTGGTCCTGATTGAGCAAGTTCTACAACATCAACTAAAAGTCTATCTCCTGAACATTCGAGAGGCTCTAAATCTCCATTTGCTTTTCTACCATACATCAATACAGATTGAAGACTACCACCAGCAGAAATAGTAGAATTACCAATTGTTATTTTACTTTCTTGAGTAATTAATTCACCAATACTATTAGTTTTTATAGTAGTAGAACTACCTGCACCATTATCGCCATCATTTCCTTTAATTACATTGTCTGTATTTACAATTAATAATTCACCATTAGCATTAGTTTTTATAGTTCTATCTGTTCCGGCTCCATCATTTCCATCATTTCCTTTTATTGTATTACTTGAACTATCAACTACTAGTAATTCACCATTAGCATTAGTTTTTATTGTTCTATCTGTACCGGCTCCATCATTTCCATCATTTCCTTTTATAATTGTTGAACTAGCACCCCCACTACTACTATTTACTTGAAATACTTTCAAAGCGTGTTCACCATCTGTCTCTACTCTTTCGAATTTTTGTTTATTAGGGTTAAAACCGAAGGTATTACTTTCACCACTCATAATTATATACTTATAATATATATTTTTTTTATCTTATATTTTTGAAAACAGATAAAGAAAGGAAATCATTTAAGTTTCAATTGGCTTAAAATCTTTATCCCTATATATTTGTTCTTTTGAAAAATCAATGCTCATAAAATTATGCTTTGACCCCCCTGTCTGGTTTCGTACCATATCAAAAAATGATTTTTTATCTTTCAAGTAGTTAAATGACTTTTCATACATTTCAAGGTCTCTATTATTTGGAGCATTGAATATAATACTTGTGGCTTGTGTTATACAAGTTGGAGAAAATTGAATAATACGCTGGTTCAATATCATAATAGAAACCAAAAATTTTCTACCATTGCACATGATTTTATCAATAGCACTATTTTCTTGTTTTGTTTTATTCATACTATTTTTAAATCCTAAATCATCTATGAATATAAGCTTATGTGTAGGCCGTTCTTTATTTTCAATGGCTTCATTATAATCATCAACCATGTTTTCATATAGTTCATTTAATATATCATTATCAAAGTCAGTAAATATGTTCTCCTCGGGAATATCAAGGAACTTTATCAATTGAGCTAATTTAAAATCTCCCTTTGGTTCACCATCTTCCATTTTAAGACTGCCGGAAAATATGTACACATCATTTTCAAAATCAAAGTCATCTTTGTAACCTAGTTGACCACCATTTGCGAGAAGCCAACCCGCCAAAGAACTTTTACCGCCCCCACTCTTCATACTGAATAATATTTTTGCAGGTAAATCTGGTAACTCTTTTTTTTTTATGGTAAATCTATCTGTTTTATCCCTCATAGGTAATACCTTCATAGTAATAATATATTATAGTGTTATAAAAAAATTATCAAATAAAAATATCTTAATAGTATATATAATGTCTAAGTATTTACGCTTAACAAGCAGTTCTGGAGAAGGAAAAGTAGAAACTAATTTTAGTGAAGATATTAAGATTGAAAAGGATGCAAGCATTGCATTATTAAATGCTAGTTTTTCCGTAGATGAAGGTAGATTTACCATAGACAGCACTAATGATGTAATACAATATAAAGAAACACAAGGAGGAGCTTTTAGTGACCTTATATTAACCAAAACTCAATATACAAGAGCTAATGCCCAAGATTTTTTAGATGATATACAGAAAACACTTAATGAACAACAACAAGAAAATCAACAGAATATAGGAAATCAATTCCAAGTGGATAGTGTAGGAGGAAAAACTCAAATACAATCAAGAATAAGTCCCAATAGTAATAGTCTTATACAAGATATGACCGACGGAACTAATGGCGTACGAAAAGAAAATGCAACTTTGGATGTAAACGCTGGTAATATTCGTCTTCGTAATACTGGGGCAGCTGTAGCAGACCATAGAAATTATGTTGCTAGTTTTAGGCCTTGGGGTAAAGGTCAAGCATCACATCAAGTAAGAATAGCATCATTAAATTCAAATGCTGGAACTGAAGAAAGTAATGGATTTATTATTGGATTAAGTAAAGTTAACCCTAAGGATTGGATTTTAAATGCTAATTTACTTAGTCAAGCAAATATGGGCTATGCTATTGAGGTAAATGACCCAAATATTGCTAATCCTAACAATCAATTAAGAATCAGAGATGGGTTTAGTGATGCTAATACATTTCAAAATGCGACAGGGTTTGCTCTTGATAAAACTGGAATTAATGCGACACCAAATGCGAATTATGTTGAAATTGTAAGAAATGTTCCAACTACTACTACAACAGGTTCAATCCAAATGAGACTTTACAGAGCCAGCCAAGCAGAACCTGAATTATTAAATACTACCGACTTTGAAGTAGCCGAAGGTATAGATTTATTCCCTTATGTAATTATTAAAGGCACATCAGCAGGAAATGCTATGGTATTAAATAAATATAAGTTCTTTGTTGACCCCTTTGCTACAGATGTTTCAAGATTTATTGACCAACCAACAGATGATGTAACAGGTGTAGGAGCTGAACCAATCGTAGTAAAAAATAGAGGAGCAACTAGATTTTTAACTATTCAAAGTCCAGTTGTAGCAAATATATTGGGATTTCCTAATTCTATATTAACAAATATAGCTCAAACACGAGGTGAATTTAGAGCCGAAGCACCCAATATTTTCAGTCAGTTAAACGAAAATCCGTACTTTGTTGTTAGATTATTGAATATGGAACTTGATAGTTATGATGCTTTTGTGAAAGGTCGTTTCAATGTTGTAAGTTCATTTGGTGATAATTCCCAAAACACAAGAAACTCGGTATTTTATGAAGCTAGTAATCCTATATTTTTAAAGATTGCGAATAGTAGTCCTCGTAGTATAAGAAACATGAAAGCACAGATTTTAAATGCAGACTTATCACCAGTTGCAACAGATGGATTTATAAGTTTAGCATTTTTAGTAAATTAAACTTTTCAAAAAAGTTTTAACAAAAAAATTACAAAATTATTATCTGTATAATTAGTATAATGCCCAAAGACCCCAAACAATTATTCGAACAGCCAGAAGAAGAAGAAGTTGAAATAGTTGCAAGTATTGAAGACCCAGTACCAAAAGAAAAACCAAAAAGGCAAAGAAAGCCATTAAGTGAAGAACGTAAGGAACAATTAAGAGAACAACTTAAAAGAGGTCGTGAAAAATCTCTGGCTAAGAGACAAGCAGGAGCAAAAAAGAAGAAGGAAAATAAAGATTTCGTTGATAATGATCTGAAAAGTGAACTATCATCATTGAAAGAAGAACTAAAAAATCTACGAGTAGAAAAAAAGGAAGCACCAAAAGAAGAGAAGGAATTGAAAGAGGATGAAATATCATTATTAAAAAAACAAATGGAAGAATTGAAATCTATGCTTAAAAAAGAGCGAGAAGAAAAGGCTGAGGCCAAGAAGGCCGCTGCTCCAGCACCTGAGATGCCTAAGGCTAAGCCTGAAGTTAAGAAGCCTGAAGTAGTGCTCCCACCACAACCAAAGCCTGAAAGGTTAATATCTAGAGGTAGAGTTAGTTATGCTAAATATTTTAATAAATAACTTTATTCAAACTCCAATATAAAAGGAGGTTTTCTTATCTTTCGTACTTTATTGAATATATATACATTTTTATAAGGTGTAGGTTTCAATACACCAGTATCTTTTAGTTTTGTAAATGTTTTTTTCAATCTATAGTAAGAAAAGTTTTTATCATTATTTTTCAATATTTTATAAATATCAAACTTTGATATACTATCAATATTTTCGGTATAAAAAATATCTATGCATCTAATAATATCCATTATGTAATTTTATAACATATTAATTGCTTAAACTCCTCCCAATATATATATTTTCATTTTCTATTAATTGAAGAATTTTTATTATTCTTTCATAATCATAGTAACCAATTACTGAGAGATTGTTTATTATGTTATTTATTCTCATATAATATAGACTACTTTTTTATTTTGTATTTATTCCATATATCTTTATCTACTTGCCTTGCTTTACCATTCATTATTACACTTGCAAGTCTAGCCAAAGACCAACTTGTAGGTGTTTGATTTGGTCTGCTACCACCTGAGAAATATGCTGCTTTACCTTTATCTATAATTAAATCAATACCCTTTTGACTAATAATTTCTTTCGATATTCTATTGAAGTTATTAATCTTATACCCATATTTCTTTTCAAACTTTACTACATGAGTTGACCTTTTACTATCAAAATCTACTTTTGGTCTAATAGTCCCTTTCCTGATACTTTCAACTTGTTTTTTCTTATCTTTTGCAGATAATCCCTTAGGCACGTATTTTTTAGGTAATCCTGTTTTTTTATCTTTTGCTACTTTTCGTATGTCCATATACTATATAACTAATTATATATTATAATTAAAAAAAGTAAAATCAAAAAATCTTTACTATATATATAATGGCCGACCAATTAAATCAAGCTATACAGCAGAATCTGAAGACAGCTCAGGATAAAGAAAATGCAAGAAAGCAATTAATTTCAACAGAATTAGCCCCTATCACAACGACGCTGACGGACATGGCTAGTGATAAATTAAGAGACATAGCAGATTATTCATTTAAGAAATTAGGTAAGGCTGGTACGAGGCTTTTCCAAGAAAAAACGGGTATTAATTTAGAAAAACCTACACAACAATTGGAGCAAAAGGCTCAACAATTATATACTCAAGCAAAAAATAGATTACCAGCATTACAGCAACAAGCACAAGCACAATTATCAAATACACTTAGTCAAGGTAGAAATTCAGTAGCAAATGCTATTGATAGTATAAGAAATGCACCACATAATCCAGCACCACATATTCAACAAAGTATAGAAAGAGGTGTTGGTGAAGAATTAGAACATGTAAAATTATAAATTTAATAAAAATATATAATTATATTATATAAATGTCTACACAACAAAGAATAGGTGGTGGTTTAAGTGGTTCTGCTCCAGTAGTACAACAATTTACAAGTAAAATGAAGGAAAAAAGATTAAAGGAAGCAAGAGAGAAAATTGCTAGACGAAAAGCAGAATTTAAGAAAGCACAAGATGAAAGAAAAGCAAAAATGGATAGAATAAAGGCAGATAGGGCCGCTACGCAAAAAGAATTGGATGGGGGTGATAGAGTAAATCCAACAACAGCACCAGCATTACCCGAAGAAGAAGAAGTTAGTAATATTCAAAATCGTATATTAGATAACCTAAGGGAACAAGTAGCAAAACAACAACAAGACGAACAATCTATAAACACTGACCAACAACAAGAAGATAAACCAAGTGATGATGATGTATTAGAAAATGTTAATGTTAAGCCAGATGCCCCGGAAGAAGATTTAAATACAGCCGAAGCAGATGTAGAGGGCGCAGAAAAAGGAGCAAAAGAAGGTAGTAAAATAGGTGAAATAGGCGGCGATTTAGAAGAGGCGGCCGCCACAGACGAAGCAGCAGGTGGCGAATTTGACCCGCTTCAAGACATAGCTGGTGCAGTTTTGGGTTTGGGAGGAGCGATTTTTACGGAATTAGCACCCGACAAAGAAGAAAAAAAGCCACCACCACAACCAACTATTCAACAACAACAACAACAATCAGCATTTGAAGTATAAATTTTTGTGAAATCTTTTTTCTAAAAAGATTATATATAATGTATTGCTATTTGTGTGAAGATTATATTGGTTTATTAACAACAGGTAGATATTGCGAAACTTGTCGTAAAATCAAGAACATTCAACGAGTGTATGGGAAAACCGAAGTTCTAGAAATTCTTGTTGATATTTGTCTTCGTGATGAAATGAAAAGAGAGAATAAAGTAAATCATGCAGTAAAAAACAATTGTTACTCTCCTGCTTGTAAAAATAGACCTCAAACAAGAAGTCAAACAGCAACCGAAGAAAATTGAAGTGGATAAAAAGCAAATAATTATATGTAGCTATATTGTATAATGGATAAAGCCAACGTTCATAGCAGATTAAATCGTAAAGGAAATACCCAGATATTTAAAGATGATGATTATGAAACAACGAAAGAGATATTAACTGATTTAGTACCATATCTTGAAAAGAATAAAAAAATATATGACCCTTTCTATTGTGATGGTAAAGTTAAGGAAGAATGGAAAGAATTGGATTATGAATGTTATAATGAAAAAGAAGATGCTTTTAATGTTGAACCACCAGATTTTGATTATCTTATATCGAACATTCCATTTAGTTTGAAAAAAGAATGTGTTGAATTGGCTATGAAATATGATAAACCATTTATGCTTTTGATGCCTATTGATTCAATGGGTTCAGTATGGATTGGTAAATATTTTGATAAACTTCAATTTATTATTCCAAAAAAAAGATATAATTTTTATAAGAAATCAAATGAAAAAAAATCTTCAGCTTGGTTTGATACTATGTGGGTTTGTTATAAAATGAATTTACCAAATAAATTAATAAAGTTAAAATAATTGCTTAAATTAACGACTTAAAAAAAAAGTATTTTAATAATATATAATGGTTGATGTTATAGCATATGAAATTGATGAAAAACATATAAGATATAAATGTCCTTTTTGTTATACTTTAAGCTCTGGTCGTATTACAGATAAAGCATATAATCCAAGAACATTTACACTTTATAAAAGCGCTAAACCAAATATTCATACTCACGGGTCATGTGGTGAACTTCATAATAGAATTGAAACAAGAAGTAGTCATTGTACTTTTAATAATGAACAAGTTAATATACATATTACAGATGAAACTAAAAGACCATTTGGTAATAATGTAGTTAATTTTTTTAAGAATTATAATCAAACGATTTAATTTTATAATTTTTTTTATTATTTATTTATCTTATATATATATATAAAATGAATAATATTCGCTATCACAGCACTCGCCCACTTAACGATAAAACCTTTTTTGTTGGTGATGATTTAGTAGATTTTGAACTCGATGCTCCAGCTGATAGGTCACTTGTTGCAGGTTCTATTGAAATCTCAGGAGTTGTAAAGGTGTATGAAAATACACGCCCAGCAGATGGAGTTGCAAATCGTCTTGTTGAGGCTTCAGCAGGTAAAGCATATATTAATAAAGATGTAGGAGCACACGCTCTATTTGCATCTATGTCCTGTAGTACGATAAATCAGGGTTCGGTTGAACAGATTTCCGTCGCCTATCCTCGTTTCGTTGGTATGATGGGTGCTCTTTCAAAAGCTGACCAAGATAAGAATGCTGTAGATAGTATTCTTGAATGGAAGTTTCCAGACAATGTAAGAAGTGATAATTATTTAAGACAAGGTGCAATTATTGGTAATGGTAACACAATTAATGTAGACCCAACTTTTAATATTAAGCCTATGATAGTATTTAATCGTAGTGATTCAAATATCCCTTTTGCTAAGACTGGAAAAATGCGTATCAGTGTAAATCTTGAAACTGACGAAAAGGCTTTAGTTAATCGTATTACTAAAGGCGGTGTTACTGATTTAACTTATGCTATAGAACAATTAAGATGCCGTTATAGAAGTGTTCCAACACCTCAAGGTGCTATGGGTGCATCTATTCTTGCTGAAAAGGTTGTTCCACTTAAGGCCACCATCAATTCATCCCTTAGTACGATTGCTCTTAATGTCCCTACACAGGCAGCTTCAGGATGCTCCATTTCATTCCAAGCAACGGCAAATGAAGGTCTTAAAGATTTAGATAATAATCAACAGGAAAAAATTAATATTTCAGGATTACAATTCTTTTATAATAATGCGAACACATACCTTAATTACAAACTTGACCATCTTAGCGAAATAGTGTTAAGAGGCCTTAAGAGTTATTCACCAAGTAATGATGAAGCTTCAAATAGTGTTAATGAAGATAATATCGCAAGTAATGAAAATTTCATAGTGGGAACGGACTTCGATGGAGTGGTAAGTCTTCAAGATGAAACATTTTCAGTTCAAGTTGAAAGTGATGTTGCAGTTAACACAAATGTATATTTATACTTCCATAGTATGTTGAACTTGTAAATAAACTTTTCAAAAAAGTTTTAACAAAATTCATAAAGTATTTTTTTTAAATAATCATTTTTTTTATATTTGCTTAATATATAAAATGAATGTTGATTATAGTTCTGGCGTAGTTAAGGAGATTATTCAAGATGCAAATATGTTCTCACAAAGTCGTTGCGAATTTAAGATACCTAGTTATATGAGTGTCTTATCCAATATTAAATTAGCCAATCTAGGTGCTACACGAACTGGCGGTGGTGATTGTAATTATAATAGAGGTGCAGGTGCAATAGGATTAATTTCAAGAATTGCTTTGATGGATGGTGCTGAATTGTTAAGCGAATGCCGTGAAGTTGGTAAACAAATGACTTTTAGAAATCACAATAATCCAAATAATGTAAATAATTCTGTTAAGACACCACACCAAAGGTCAGCAGCTGGTTTTAGTTATAGTGTTGGTTCTTTAGCTGGAGGTGCTGGAACTGATACAACAAATGTTTACAACTCACGTGGTTATGATGGTTTTGCATTTCCTGTAACTCAAACTAATAGTGATACAGCCGTTCTCGTACTTAGTGACCTTCTTCCTCTTTTGAATCAGGTTGAAATGTTAGACAGCAAAGTATTTAAGAATGATCTGAGGGTTGTTATTGAGTGGGAAACTGATGTTAGAAAAATGGTTACTCGTAATGATGTAGCTCTTACTATTCTATCACCCCTTCTTTGCTATTATTCAGTAGAAGACGATAGTTTATATAATGAATTAAAAATGGGTGCTGGAGTTGTTTCATGGTACGAGCGAGAAATTGATTCACGACCTTATGCTTCACTTGTTTCACAGACACAGAGATTTAATGGTTTCGATAATAAAAGAGTTCTTAGAGCCGTTGTAGTTAAAGAAAGCACAACTAATGCTACTTATGATAATGCAGCTCAAGTTCTCGGTAAGGGTAAAAATGGTTCTTTTGCTTTCCCTAATGAAGCTTTTAATGTAGTAAATAATGGAGTACAGATTTTCCCAGAAGATTTAACATATAATGATATTGCTCGACAAACTATCAATGCTTTTGGACCTTGCTCAGGCTTCCAAGGTTTTAATCTTCGTCAAGGTGCTACAGCCGCTGCATCTATGCCTAACTTTTCTACTTTAACACCAAATAATAATATTTTACCTGGAGAATGTGGATATAATGGATTTTCTCTTGCTAACGAAGTAGTTAAGAACTTACAAGTTAAATTAGATAATCCTAACAGAGGCACAAATGTAGGTGGTGGTGTTCAAGATGCTCATCGTGTTTCAGTTATGGGAGATGTAGCAAAAATGATGAGTGTTGGGGCTGATGGAAGTTATACTATTTCTTATGCCTAAACTTTTAATAAAAGTTTTAACAAAAGGCTAATATTTTTCAGTTTTTTTGATTTATAAATAATCTTTTATAATAGTAATATGGAAACTACTATTATAGAACTAAAGGAACGAAATGCAGTAAATGACCCAAATAATAATATAAATGGAAAGTTTTCTACAACAACTAAGGAGGTAATATTGAATGATGGTGATGAAGTTATAGTAAGAAATGTATTTATTGATTCAAAAAAAGAAAGCAATACAATTGTTGTTGAAACAGATACAACATTAATAATGAACTTTATTCATGGTATTACATTGAATACAGATATAAGAATTAATAATGGATATACTGGCGGTGACCCAGCAACTGCAGGACCGGGTGGACAAACATTGTTTTTAAATAAAACTTCGGTTTCAGGTGATACATCCGTAAAAAGTAGCTTTGGTGGTTTTTTTCCAGCTAATAATGTAGGCATTGGTGAAGTTAGGGGATTAATAAGCGATGGTTTATATAATAGAGATAGCGATAGTAACCCAGTTAACATTGGAGATACATTCACATATTTTCCAGTAAGAAAATTACCAGCCCCTACAGGTCAAATGGTCCAGTTAGATTTTATAAGAGTTTCAGTGGGTAATTTTCAAGTACGAGCTACCGGTGGCGGATTTAAACAATTGTTTCAATATATAGACATTGAAGGACTTAGGAGAAACTTCTCTCTTAATATACCAAAGGTAGGTGGAACAAATCCAATCTCAGTAGATATAAAGTTTCCATTTGAATATATTTTATTTAATCAAGACGACGGCTTAGAAGCAATATCGCCAAGTGAAGGTCAGTTAAAAACAGCTGAGTTCAATGTAGAATATGGGGTTTTTAGTAAAAGTACTTCTGCTAATGAAGTTTTTAATCTTGTTGAACAGGAAATTTCTGTTGTAATACCAGCAGGACAATACCAACCAGATATTTTAGCGCAAAAAATTAATATAGGATTAAATGGATACAATAGACGATTATTAACAGATACAATAGATAGAGGTAACCCCAATATTCTTTTAATTCAAGATAGAAGAGGTCAAAATATATTTAATAGAGGAAGTAATAATTTATATAGTAATGTAAATCTGGGAGGTAACAACTTTTATGTTAATGATAATCCACAATCAGCATATCCACATACAGCCAATGGAAGTAACTATTTTCACATGGTAAGTGAAGATGATAGTGCAGTTTGTTTGAAAGTTCTTAGTGATTTAGGTGATGGTCAAGCCGGAGTAGCCCACCAAGCCAATAATATATATGGTGGTACAACTGATTTCCAGATCATTTTTGATAATGTAACGCAAACATTTAAAATGGAAAATCTACATACACCTTATTATGCTACCATAAGTAATGTTAGTCAAATAGGTATGAAGTTTAATAAGTTTAATGTTACTGGAAATGGTGATTTTTTAACTTTGGATACAAAACGAAGTGAAATAAGAATTACTGGCCTAACTTCAACAGGTGATAGTCCAGATGAAAACTTTTGGTTTGATAAGCTTGGATTTGATAGAAGTATACTAACAACAACTGGTCATGCACTTAAAGAATATCCAGGATTTGAACCAGGTGGTGGCGATGCAACAATACAAGCACCAACAATTGGAGGGAAGGGCACTGAAAGTTTAGGTGTTACGAAAACTGATGCTTTTGTTTCAGGCGATTTGCTGATTCAAAATGATAAGTTTATTGTAGATTATATGAATAATATTACCTATCCTATATTATTACCTAATACAGATACAATAGCTATTTTCGGCACTAAGACATTGAATGACTTAATTGTAGATGATGCATATTTTAAAGTTATAATAAGAGGAAATAGCGCAACTTCAAATCGTCTCCACGATACAGAAGGGGTAAGTTTAATATCAGCATTGGTAGGAAAATATTATTCGGGAGAAAGTTATACCAACGGGTTCAGCAGCGACGGCGTAACTTATATTCATCGTGGCGCACCTATAGTTCTAAGTGCCTTTGAAGTAGAAATATTAAATAGTAGAAATCAATCACCAACAATTGGTACTGATAATACAATTATTTTGCAAATCAATAAAAATATAATATCAAATAATAATGACGACGGAAAATGAATTATTAGAAATAACTAATCATTTTAAGGAGTTGATTGAAAAAAAAAATAATGAAATAATTGATCTGAAAAAGTTAATATTTAAAATCTATGGTTTAATATGTATGGAAGATGAATGTATTGAAAATACAGGGTCAGTAGAATTTATAAGGTCATTATGTAGCGAAGCAGTAGAGGAAATGATTTCATAGCTGATGTATGGCCTGGCTTAGTTCTAAGATTATATCTTTATATTTATTCTCGTTATCAGCTTTCATTAGTTCAACAAGATAATTTAATATTAATGATTTGATGTGCAATTTTTTTTCCATATATATATTATACAAGAAAAAATGCCTTACCATACAAAAAAGATTGAAAAGCCTGTTATGAAGCCAAAGAAGGCATTAAGTAAACGTCAAAAGGAATTAATGAAGGAACATAAAGTGCACCATACAAAAGCCCATATGGATATGATGAAAAAATTAATGTTAAAGGGATTTTGTTTTGAACAAGCTCACGAAAAGACTATGAAAAAAATCGGTAAGTAATATATGAAGTGTTATAATAAAGTCAATGGTAAACGTTGCATTAGTTGTTGCTGGGGTAAGCCTAATAATATATTCTATTATATCTATGTGTTATATAATAAAATATTTAGTTAATATATATGGAACTAAAACAGATTAGATTGAATATTCAGTTAAGGAATAATCCCGAGGAAAAGAAAAAGAAACCTCGTAAACCAACCTATAAGTCTTTGTTTGTTACTGCAAAGAAAAAAAAATCTAAATAATATGTAATGAGTAACTATAAAATTAAACCACTACAATTAGCAAACGCTAAAAAGATAGGTGTAGACATAAAAGTATCTAGCAATAAAAGAAAAAAGATAGATGTATTCAAAGATGGTAAAAAAGTAGCAAGTATAGGAGCTATGTACGCTGATGGGAGACCATATAATGATTATGCAACTTATTTAACAAAGTTACCAAAAAAAGAAGCTGATAAAAAAAGAAGTAATTATTTAAAAAGACATGCGAAAGAACCAAAAATGAAAGATGGTAAAAGAACTCCTAGCTATTATGCAGATGTTATTTTGTGGTAAATTTCTTGAATTTATCATTCATGTAATCAAGCCAATATTTATAGTATCCTTTTTGATTTTCATCTATTATATCTTCTAGCTCTAATTCTTCTTCAAATTTAGCATAATTTTTTTTGAACCCTTTTAAGAAATCACTAAATGATTTATAAGTAAATTTCAAATCATAAGCAATATCATATAGATTATTGGATGTAGTTTCATCTTCATTTGCTCTAATATAAGCTTTTTTTGAGAATATAGGTTTATAGCTTTTTAGTTTTTTATTTGGCCTTTCAGCAGGGTCTAATAGAAGTTGTAAGAAGTAGTCTCCATATGGTATATCCAAATTATTTGAGACATCTTGAGCGTCTTCTAATGTTTTATTACTATTCGCTGTATAAGAGCCAATAACATATTGTTCTAATGATTTAGGCTTAAATGTTTTTTCTTCTTTTGGAGGTGACTTTGCCTTTGGCGCTGGGGCTGGTTTTGCCTTAGCCTTTGGCGGTGGGGCTTTGCGTCCTGGTTTTTCATACATTTTAACATTTGGAACTGGAAATCCTTTTTTTTTCAATTCCATAATTTTATTTACTAAATCTGCTTTCTTCATAGTAGAAAATCCTGAAACTTGAACTTTCATATCACGAATAATAGCACGTAGGTTTTTGACTGGATGGGATTGTAAAATCTCTTTCATTATATATATATCGGTAATATTTTTATTTTCGTACATTTTCCTACTTATTTTAACAGAAACTATATGACCATGAACTTCATCGATAGTTTTATTAAGACTGCGTCGTAGATAATCTTTGATGAGTAATGTAGCCAATGACTCATCATTATCGGTGTAGATGTGGTATTTTCCATATTTTCCAGTCCAGGAGAATTTCGTTGCGAACATTTTTTTTTTTTTTGAATGATGCTAGTGATGTTGTGGCCCATGCAGAAATCAATTTTTTTTGAAAGTTCCAATCTTACAACGATGAGTAATTGCAATAAAAAATAATTTAATTCAGTTGTTGTCTATGTTCAAGAAATCGTTTAGTTGCCTCAGCGATAGCATCTTGTACGACCTTCGGTTCACGAGATAGTTTCTGTTTCCATTCTATTTCATATTTTTCAAGTTCTTCTAGTTTAAGTTCAAGTTGCACTTCTTTAAGTTCACGTCCCATCTGTTCGAGTTCCTTCTTTTTACAATAATCGTAGAAAGGACAGGATAGAGGCACTTCATCTTCTTCATATTCAAATCCTATATTTTCAGCTTTTTCAATTTCATAAT
>Ga0208899_1001209_pt1 | contig 18367 bp, 21 predicted proteins | sample VirMetDEL_Nov_24_FD_184518 | JGI IMG/M metagenome (GOLD analysis project Ga0208899, IMG submission 184518) | Aqueous microbial communities from the Delaware River and Bay under freshwater to marine salinity gradient to study organic matter... | ecosystem: Environmental > Aquatic > Marine >... | reverse complement strand
AAGACGCCAAAAAACACAACAGGATATACAACTAAAACAGCATAATTTATGTTTGACTTAAAACTAAATACACAATATAAATAATAACAATTAGGAGAACAAAACTATGGCATCTACTTATACACCTCTCGGCGTTGAACTAATGGCAACCGGCGAAAATGCTGGTACTTGGGGAACAAAAACTAATACAAATTTAAATATTGTAGAACAAATTGTTGGCGGATACACTACACAAGCAGTAACAGATTCTGGAACACCAACAGCTCTTACGGTTTCAGATGGATCAACAGGAGCAACTCTTTCACATAGAGTTATAGAACTTACAGGTTCTATTTCTGGAGCTAGAGTAGTAACAATACCTTTAGATGTTCAAACTTTTTATGTTATTAAAAATTCAACTTCTGGTGCTTACACGGTTCAATTTAAATACGCTAGTGGTTCTGGAGATACTGTAACATGGACTGCTACAGATAAAGGAACTAAAATTATTTATGCAACAGCTAATGATGGAACAAACCCTGACATTGTTGATGTTATGGCTACTTCTTCAGAAATTTCTTTAGCTAACAATAACCCAATAAAATTTAATGATGCTGATAATTCAGCATTTGTAGGTATAGATGCACCGGCAACAGTCAGTGGTTCTTACACATTAACATTACCAGCAGCTGTAGGCTCTGCTTCTCAAGCTTTAGTAACAACAGATGGATCCGGAACTCTTGGGTTTACATCAACATCAACTTTTGGTATAACAACAGGAAAAGCGATTGCAATGGCGATCGTATTCGGATAAAAGGATTAAATTATGGCAAACCCAAATATAGTATCAGTATCAAGTATTAAAGGTGAATCGTTAGGTTACAATTTAACGGCCACTACAACTACAACTTTATTAACTGTATCTGCAGAAAAAGTTCTAAAAGTAAATAGAATTACAGTTGCAAACGTTGATGGTTCAAGTGCTGCTACATTTAATTTATCAATAGTAAAAGCAAACTTTACACCAGACGGTGTTGCAAACTTTGATACATCTGGAACTTTCTTTTTAGCAAAAACTATTTCAGTGCCAGCAGATGCAACTCTAGTCGTTCTGGATACACCAATTTATTTAATGGAAGGTGACGTCTTAAAAGGTGGTGCAAGTGCAGCATCTGATTTAGATTTAGTAATTTCATACGAATCTATAGACGACGCATAGGAGGTAATCGGCTATGGCTAATGGCGGAATTATCGGACCGGTTGTCGAACCAACTCTTTCATCTACTAATGGTGGAGATAAAATTACTTCATTCACAGCATCAGGAACTTTTAAAGTAAGCGGAAACAATGGACCCAAGGCTGTTGACTACTTAGTAGTAGGTGGTGGCGGTGGTGCCCAAGCAGGAAATTTAGCTAACGACAACGTAGTAGGCGCTGGTGGCGGCGGAGGTGGAGGTTATAGAACTTCTTTCCCTGGCGGCAGTGCTTTAACTATCCCAGCAACAACACCTGTTACAGTAGGAGGTGCAGATTCAAATTCTGTATTTGGACCTATTACATCAGCCGGTGGTGGTTATGGTGGTGGTTGTACAACTTCTTCTGGTGGAGCTGCTGGTGAAGCTGGTGGTTCAGGTGGTGGAGCCGGAAAATATTTATATGGTAGTAAACCAGAAACAGCTGGTAATACTCCTCCTACAAGTCCTCCTCAAGGTAATAATGGTGGAGGAACTGATGCAAACGGTGAACCCGGTCCAGGAACTAATTCATTTGCTGCTGGTGGTGGTGGAGCTGGAGCAGTTGGAACAAGTGTTACTTGGGCTCCTGGTAATTCAGTAGCCGGAAACGGTGGAGCTGGTACAGCAAATTCAATTACAGGTGCTTCTGTAACTTATTCAGGTGGTGGCGGTGGAGCTGCTGGTAATTCACAAACAGGACCTTTCTTTTATGGATCTGGTGGATCTGGTGGTGGAGCTAATGGCGGTCCCGTTGGAAATCCTGGAACAGACGGACTTGGTGGTGGAGCTGGTGGTGGAGCTGGAACTACGCCTCCTGCAGGACCCCCTGCTTATGCTAATAAAGTTGGTGGAAGTGGTATTGTAGTTACAAGAGAAACAGATTCAGTTTATGTTAGTTCAGGAGTATGGAGTATGGACGATGTAGTTTTTTATAGAAAAGCACAAACTTGGGCAGATTAAATATGGCAGATTTTTCAGAAATAAGAACAGATAATAATAAAGTTATTAGAGTAGTAAGAATAGCAGACGAAGATGTTGCTGCAAATGGTGGTAACCTATCAGTAGAAGCGGAAACATGGGTTGCAAATAATATACCTAATGATTCTTTTTTAATGGAACAACAAGGATGGAGTGAATATCCAGACACTTATTGGAAACAAACAGCAAAAGATCATAGTTTTAGAAAACAATTTGGAAATAAAGGAAGCACTTATGATAGTTCCAATGATGGTTTTATTCCTAGAAATATTCATGAACTTTCTAATTTTAATACAACAACATGGGAGTGGGAATAATAATGGCACATTTTGCAAAATTAGATGAAAACAATATTGTAACAAACGTCCTTGTTATAGATGATAAAGACGTAGCTAATAACGGTGGAGAGAGATCTACTGAAGCTGAACAATGGGTGTCGGATAATTTTGAGGGAGGTGTTTGGAAACAAACATCCTACAACACAAACATGGGAAAATATTTTGATCCTGAAACAGGATTAGAAGATGAAGATCAGAGCAAAGCTTATAGAAAAAATTACGCAGGAATAGGATATATTTATCACTCGGATATAGATGGATTCAGTCCACCAAAACCTTATGAGTCATGGACTATAAATTCAACAACAGGAAGATGGCAACCCCCTATTGCATTTCCAATTACTACTACTACTGGTGTAACTTTAACAGGACCTTTAGGTGTAAGTTATGAACAACCCTATAATTATGATTGGGATGAGTCAAATCAAAGATGGATTGCTTATACTATAGATGTTAATGGTGTGTTAGAAAATAATTATATATGGAATTCAACAAATTTAGAATGGGAGATTAACAATGGCTAAAGGAAACGGTGGAGTAATAGGTGTTGATAATAGTGTTGTAACAGCTTTAACTACAACTTTTACAAGTCCAGGAACTTTTACATCAAGACCAACAACATCGACAGCGGGAGTTTTAGTAATCGGTGGTGGAGGTGGAGGTGGAAACTCCAATGACAATAAAGGTGGTGGCGGAGGAGCTGGAGGTATAGTTCTTGTACCCGCACCTAATTTTGCTGTTGGTCCTGCAACCCCTGTTGCTGTTACAATTGGTGGCGGAGGAAGTTCTTCTGCGGTTGGAGCAGATACAAGTATTGCACCAGGCACTCCTTTATTTTTAAGAGCTAGAGGTGGTGGTGATGGTGGAAACATACCTAGAGGTGCTGGCGGTCCCGGAGGATCTTCCGGTGGAAGTGCAGGCCCTCAATCAGGTGCTAGTGTAGGACCAGATCCTGCGGCTGGAAGTCAACCAGGTGAACCAGGTGATTCTGGAACATTTGGTCATGGTAATAAAGGTGGTTTTTTACCTTCTGCTTCTCCTCCAGGAAACGTTGGAGGAAATGGCGGAGGTGGCGCTGGAGGCGCTGGAACTTCTGCTGGACCAGGAGGCGGAAACTATGGTGGTGGAAATGGTGGAACTGGTTTAGATGTTAGACCTGTTTTTGGACCTACACAACCTTGGTATATTACACCTTCAAGTCAAGACGGATTTTTTGGTGGTGGAGGCGGTGGTGCACCTTCTCCTCCATACCCACCAAGTGCTAGAGGTGAAGGCGGTGTAGGTGGTGGATCACCTGGACCCGGAGGTGGATCACCAGGAATGAGAAATGCACCAGGAGCTGTTGCAGGATCAGGCGGCGGTGGAGGATCTAATAACCCTTCTGGAAAAGGCGGTGCTGATGGTAGAGTTGCTTTCATAGAACCAGGTGCTGCACCTGGAGTATGGTCTTTACAATCTCAATTTGCATCAGTTAAAGCAGGCGAGTGGCCAAGTTAATCTAGACATATTTTTTCAATAATATATAAAAGTGTCATAAAGACATGAATTTTAAAAATAACTATTGGTATTTTACTAAAGCATTACCAGATCATTTTTGCGATAAACTTATTGAGTTTGGTAAGTCTAAAAAAGAACAGTTAGGTATAACAGGTGGTTTACAAAGAGATGCAAAAAAAAGTAAACATTCACAAGTAATACATAAAGAAGAAGATTTAAAAGAAGAAGAATTATTAAATCTTAAAAAAAGAAGAGATTCAAATATTGTTTGGTTAAGTGAGAAATGGCTTTACAGATATTTACATCATTATGTTAGAGTAGCTAATCATAATTCAGGTTGGAATTTTGAATGGAGTTACTCTGAAGCCGCTCAATTTACAAAGTATAAACTTAATCAATTTTATGATTGGCATTGTGATAGTTGGAAAGAACCTTATGGTGATAAAGAAGGGCCTGACTTAAAAGGTAAAGTAAGAAAACTCTCGATGACTTGTTCTTTATCAGACCCTAAAGATTATAAAGGTGGCGAATTTGAATTTAAATTTAATGATGATGCAAATGGAGATACCTACACTAAAATATGTAAAGAAGTGCAACCAAAAGGGTCTATAGTTATTTTTCCTTCTGATACATACCATAGAGTTAAACCTGTAACGGAAGGGATAAGATATTCATTAGTGTTATGGAGTTGTGGTAATTCTTGGAAATGAATATTTATTTTTTAACAGGAATGCCTAGAGCAGGAAATACTTTGTTTGGTTCTTTAATGAATCAAAATCCAAATATTAAAGTTAGTCCCAATAGTCTTAATGCTTTATTATTAAGAAACATAATAAAAATTAAACATGAGCAACTGTTTAAAAATTTTCCAGATTATAAAGGTATAGATAATGTTGTAGATAATTTTTTTAATAATTATTATAAACACTATAACTGTGAAAACATTTTAGATAGAGCACCTTGGGGTCACCCTGAGTATCATTTGTTTTTACAAGATGTAATTAAAGATAGAAAATATGTTATTTTATACAGACCTTTTTTAGAAGTTCTTTCTTCTTTTGTTATAAAAGATAAACCAGATGATGTAGAAAATTATTGTTATAAAATAATTCAAGGACAACATGCTTCAGTTATTATGGATAATTTAATTTCTATTGAAAATATAATAAAAACAAAACAAAATTATGTTTTAATTAATTATAAAGATTTAGTTAATGAACCAGATGTACAGTTAAAAAAAGTATGTAGTTTTTTAAAAATAGATTTTGTCAAACCTGATTATAACAATATAAAACAATTTAGTATTAATGGAATAACATATGACGATTCTATGTTGTCTGGTGTTTTTCACACACTTGATACAAACGGTATACAGGAAAGTAAAACTGTGGTAGAAGATATTTTACCTGAAAGTATAATAAATAAATTTAAAGATTTTGATGTCAGATTTTAAAATTAAAAAATACACTGTAATTAAAAATGCTATACCTAAAGAATTGGCAGAGTTTGCTTATAATTATTTAATTTTAAAAAGAAAAGTAGCTAGAACTTTATTTGATGACAACTTTATACCACCTTTTGAAACTATGTTAGGTGTTTGGAATGATCCACAAGTATTAGAAACTTATTCTAACTATAGCGATATTTTAATGGAAACTTTATTAGAAAAAGTCAAACCAATTATGGAAGAAAAAACTGGATTAAACTTATGCCCTACTTATTCTTATGCAAGAATTTATAAAAAAAATGATGTCTTAGAAAGACACAAAGATAGGATGTCATGTGAAATATCTACAACAATGAATTTAGGAGGAGATCCTTGGCCAATATTTTTAGAACCAAATAAAAATGTCGGCATACCAGATAAAAATGGTTGCACATTTACAAGTACAAATCCTGGAATAAAAGTAGATTTAAATCCTGGTGACATGTTAGTTTATTCTGGGTGTGTGTTAGAACATTGGCGAGATAAATTTGAAGGACAAAACTGCGCCCAAGTATTTTTACATTATAATAATATTGAAACTCAGGGTGATAAAAATAAATATGATGGACGACCGCATTTAGGACTACCTTCGGATTATAAACGTGGATAATTTTATACATCAGTTTAATATTAATGAAAATATTTGTAGTAAATTAATAGAATACCATAAGGGTAACATTGAATATAAATTTCAAGGGGCTAATTCTAATAAAGTAGTAGATAAAAATATTAAAGACTCTATGGATGTTGCTGTATATCCGAGTAGCAATCATCCTGATGTTGAGTCGTATTTCTTAGAATTAAAAAAAGGATTGAATAGTTTTTTTAAGGTCAATAGTTTTCCAGAACCAAATAATATTCGTCTTTCACTTTTTACACAAGAGGGTTTTAACATACAACATTACCCTGCAGGAGGTGGATATAAAGACTGGCACTTTGAAAGAACAGACATTAAAGGTCATATAATCACAAGAACACTTGTATTTATGACTTATTTAAATGACGTAGAAGATCAAGGAGAAACAGAATTTCATTTTCAAAAAGTTAAAATTAAACCTAAGAAAGGTTTATCTCTTATTTGGCCAGCAGATTTTACATATACTCATAGGGGTATACCTTCCCCAACCCAGGAAAAGTATATTGCAACTGGGTGGTTTAATATGGTATAAGTTTTCTTTAAATTAGGACACATATGCTACAAAAACTAGGTTTTTTACCAGGATTCAATAAACAAGTTACATCTACCGGTGCAGAGTCTCAATGGATAGACGGAGAAAATGTACGTTTTAGATATGGTACACCTGAAAAAATAGGTGGTTGGAATCAATTAGGTGCAGCTAAGTTAACAGGTGCAGCTAGGGGTTTGCATCATTTTGTAAACAAAACATCAACAAAATTTGCAGCCATAGGAACTAATAGAATTTTATATGTATATTCTGGTGGTGTGTTTTATGACATTCACCCTTTAGTTAATCCATCAGGTACAGCTATTACAAGTGCTTTTAGCACCACTAATGGATCACCAACTGTAACCATTACATTTCCAACTCCAACTACTTTTAAACCAGGAGACATAATTTTATTTGGTGATACATCTACATTTAGTGCAATAACTAACTCTAATTTTGGTGCTGCAGATTTTTGTGACAAAAAATTTATGGTAACAAGTGTGCCTTCAACAGACACTATAACTATTACAATGCCCAGCAATGAAACAGGAAGTGGTGCAACAACATCTGGTGGTATAAAATTTTTTCAATATTATCATGTGGGACCAGCAGAACAAATAGGAGCGTTTGGTTGGGGTATTGCATTGTGGGGTGGTAATATATTAGGAGCATTAACTAATACTTTAAACGGAGCTATTAGTGCTACGTCAGGAGGAAACAATGGTTCTGCTACAGAGATTACATTAACCAATGCAACAGGTTTTCCATCTACAGGAACTAACCATGTTCAAATAGGAACAGAAGAAATATCATATACAGGAATTTCTGGAAATAAATTAACAGGCATAGGAAGAGCGGCTAGAGGAACTACAGCTACGACTCATTCTAATGGTGCAACAGTAACTAACTCATCTAGTTTTACAGGATGGGGGTCACCTGCAGCCAACACTGATAAAGTAACAGATCCTGGTTTATGGTCTTTAGACAATTTAGGCTCAACTCTTATAGCATTAATACATAACGGTGAATGTTTTGAATGGGATGGCGATGCAACAAGTGCAACATCAACAAGAGCTACAATTATAACGGGTGCACCAACAGCGTCACGTGATATGTTAGTGTCTACACCTGATCGTCACTTAGTATTTTTTGGAACAGAAACAACTATTGGTGATAAAACAACTCAAGATGATATGTTTATAAGATTTTCGTCTCAGGAAAATATAAATGACTACACACCTACAGCAGAAAATACTGCTGGCACACAAAGACTGGCCGCCGGATCACGGATCATGGGTGGTAAACTAGGTAGAAATGCAATTTACATTTGGACGGATACATCTTTATTTACCATGCGTTTTGTTGGTACTCCTTTTACATTTGCTTTTGAACAAGTTGGTACAAACTGTGGATTAATTGGTATGAATGCAGCTGTAGAAGTTGATGGTGCTGCGTACTGGATGTCTGATAATGGTTTCTTTAGATACACTGGTAAACTAGAATCTATGGACTGTTTAGTTGAAGACTACGTTTACGATGACCTTAACATAACATCTAATCAATTGGTTTATTGTGGTATTAATAATTTATTTGGTGAAATTACATGGTTCTATCCAACAAGTACGTCTAATGTAGTTAACAGAGCAGTTACATATAGTTATTTAGATTCAACATCTAAAAGACCTATATGGTTTACAAATGCAAGTTCGTTGTTTCCAAGAAGCACTTGGGAAGATTCTGCAGTATTTGGTTTACCTCATGGAACAAAATATAATGCAGGTGATGATGCATCTTACGATGTAACTGGTAATACAGATGGTACAACAATTTATTTTGAACATGAAACAGGAGTTAATCAACAAGAAGCAGCAACTACGGCTGTAGCTATTCCAGCAAATATTACATCTGGAGATTATGATATTACACAAAAAGTTATTAGAGGAGCTGCAACTAACTTAGGTGATCTTAGAGGTGATGGAGAAAACATAATGAGAGTTAGTAGAATAATACCAGATTTTATAGCACAACAAGGAAACGCTATTATACAATTAGATTTAAGAAATTATCCAAATGACACTGCAGCCAGTTCATCATTGGGTCCTTTTACAGTATCTTCTACAACAGATAAAGTAGACACAAGGGCTAGAGGTAGAGCTATAGCTCTTACAATATCTAATACAGCAGTAGATACCAGTTGGAAACTAGGTACTTTTAGGTTAGATATACAAACTGGAGGAAGACGATAATGTCAATTACAAGATTACAACAAGCTAGACAGATGTACGCAATGGGCCAAAGAGTTGGAAGAGCTTTTGGTGGTGTTATGGGTATGGATGGCAGACGTCAATACGGTGGTGGTTCTGATGCTGGTAAAGATGGTGGCTATGGTTATCAAGGTGGTGGTACAAACACAGCAGGTGTTGCTGGAACAGGACCAGCAAGTGAAGGTTATGGTGGTGGTAATACTCCTAGTAATGATGGTCCTGATAACAGTCCTCATATTCACACTGGCCCGACTTACTCGCCTCCTACTACAGTTTTAGAAGATGAAGTTGCATTAACTGGATTTGGCACAGTTCCAGATGTTGATTATAGGTATGTAGGTCCAGATTCTCAGTTTGCAAAAAACACATATTTAACAAATAATTTTCCAGACTATTCATTTAACAGTAAAATTCCTAGTATAAATTTTATAGGTAACACGTTAGGTAAATTTGCTTACAATACGAATACAAATTTTTTTAAAAAAAATAATATTGGAGGAAAAATAAATCCTAAAACAGGTGAACCTTTTGGTTATGGAATAGATGGTTACAAAGCTTACATGGAACAAAGATCACTTGGAAATGTTGGAGCTTATGGTGGCACAGAATTAAGTCAAAATGCAATTAATGCGCGTTCTGGACAAGATGGTATTATGGACGTAGCTGTTAATGATACTACTGATGATGGTACTGATGATGGTACTGATGATACTAGTGATACTACAACGGATGTTGATTTTTTTTCAAGATATTTACAAAACCAACCGGAAGATATTAGAAAAGAAATTGAAGCAAGAATGAAAAATTATTACACAGTATAATGGCAAAGATAGTACAATCATTAACTAGAGCAAGCTCAGAGTATGAAGAAGATGTAGCACAGTCTTTAGTTAGAGATTTAGATGCGGTGTTGGAAAAACTTAACACTACATTTCAAGAAGAATTAAAACAGGAGATAGAAGCTAGAAGCTTCTTTTTAGATTAATGGCAGTAGTAAACCAATATAAATTTGTAGGTATAGATAATAATACAACAGGTGGAGCACTTACACCATTAGGGTCTGGTATTCCCGCAGTCAATGAAACTATTGTTATTAAATCTATACTTGTTACATCTGCTGGTACACCTACAGTGACAATTACAAACAACAGTATTACAGCTATTAAATCTGCACAGTTAACAGCAAACACAACAACAGAATTATTAACACAGCCGTTAATAGTAGAAGGTGGTAAAGCTTTTACAGTACAGGCAAGCACGTCAGACTCGTTTGATGTAGCTATTAGTTATTTAAATATTAAAAAAGAGGTAACAACATAATGAAAGTATATGACGCTAAAGTAGAAGAAACCTACAGACACAAAGAAACTGGAGAGGTTTTTAAAACAAGAAAAGACTGGGAAACTAAAGGGTACAAAGCGGAAGAGATGGCGCAAGACGTAAAAGTTATTATGCCTCCTCTTGATTTGTTCTCAAAAACAAAGTAAACTGACAAAACCATGGGAATAGAAGATATACAAATTTCAGAAGAATTAGAAACTAACGCACCATCTATAAAATATAGAGGGGGTGAAGGTCCTAAGTCTCCACAAGAAATAGAGCAAATGATGATGGCTCAACTAGAAGAAGAGTATCTAAAATACGTTGATGAAATGATAGAGATGGGAAGAGAACCTATGTCTATGCAACAATTTATGGAACAAGCAATGGCCGAAGGACAAATGTCAGGTGGCAATCCTTTACCACAAGATCCAACAAAACCAGTTAATCCTTTTCAACCAAAACCTACAGGACCAGTATTACCTGACAGACAAATGGCAGCGTATGGTGGTATTATGGGTATGGATGGTAGACGTCAATATGGTTTAGGAAGTTCACTTAAAAAAAGATTTAGAAAAATTATACCTAACGAAGTAGCAGAGATTGCAGTTAAGGCTGCACCATTCGTTGCACCGTTTAACCCGCTAGCTGCAGGTTTAATGTCAGGTATAGGTAGTTTTGATCAAACAGGTAGAATAGGTTCATCACTTAAATCAGGATTAATGAATTATGGTATGGGTCAATTATCTAGAGGTATTGGTGGTGGTATGGATAACTTACAAGGTATGTCTTTAAAAGTTCCTGGAGGTGGTGAAGGGTTTAAATCTTATTTTAGTAATCCTATTCAAGACACTGGTGGACTAGGAAAATATTTTAAAGAAAATTTTACAGATAAACTTTCTACAAGTGGTGGAAGCATGGTTGAAGGTGTTGATGAAGTAGAATTACAAAAAATAGTTGATGCAGCAGCTGATAAAAATTTATCTACTCCAGAATTAATTTCTAAAAAAGCGCAAGAAGCTTTTATTAAAAATAGTCAACCAAAAAATTTAAACTTTTTACAAAAAGCTTTGGGTTATGCTAAAGAACATCCTTTTAAAACAGGTTTTGCAGGTGCAACGGCAATATCTGCTTTAATGAGTATGGGGCCAGATGAAACTGTAAATGAAATAATGGACCGTGGTGAAGGATTAGATCTTGCTGCTATTAGAAAAGAAGTACAAGAAGCTTTTGCAGACACAACCGGTGAAAAACTATCAGCATTAAGAGTTAAGTATCCTTATCTAGGAAGAATGGATACTAAAGATTTTGCTATGGGTGGTAGAATAGGTAAAGCTGAAGGTGGAATCATGGACCTTGGTGGTATGGAAAAAGATTATAGAGCTGAAGGTGGGTTTGTACCTATCGGAAAAGCAGAAAAAGCAGACGATGTGCCTGCAAGATTAAGTGTAAATGAGTTTGTATTTACCGCAGATGCTGTTAGAAACGCAGGTGGTGGAGATATAGATAGAGGCGCAGAAGTTATGGAGAACATGATGAAAAATTTAGAAGCTGGCGGACAAGTGTCTGAAGAGTCACAAGGTATGGCTGGCGCACAACAGATGTTTGAAACATCAGAACGATTAAGCGAGGTAATATAATGGCTGTACAACAAACACAAGCACTCCCACCACAATACGTAGAAGATCTACAACGAGATTTAGGAACACAGTTAACCGCGTTAACTGCTGCACCATTAGCCACCGATAAATTTGCACCTACAGTTGCTGGTCAAGACCCTGCTCAACAAGCAGCATATCAAATGGCTACAACACAAGGCCAAGGTATTGGTGCGTTTCAACCATATATCACACAAGCAGGAGCATACGACACTGCAGCAGCTGGTTTATCAGGAGCTGGAGCTTACCAACCTTTTATGTCTCCGTATCAACAAGATGTAATTGATGCAACATTAGCAGAATATGATTCACAAGCTGCACAAGGTTTGGCAGGTATAGGTCAACAAGCAGCTATGTCTGGTAATTTAGGCGGAGGTCGTGAAGGTGTTATGAGATCACAATACCAAAACAAATCTGACATGAACAGAGCACTGTTACAATCAGGATTATTACAACAAGGATTTACTCAAGCAAATCAATTAGCTAATCAAGCCTTTGGTCAACAAATGCAATTAGGACAAAACCAACAAGGTCTAGCTCAACAAGTTCCAGGATTATATGGACAAGACATTGGTACTTTAGGATCAGCGGGCGCCGGTCAACAAGCACAACAACAAGCAGTCTTAGATGCTACGAGAGAACGAAACAGACTAAGAGCTTACGAACCATATGAAAGATTAGGTTTCCAACAAACAGGTATAGCAAGTATTGCATCTGGAGCACCGGGACAATATCAATCTATGGTAACACCTAACCCTACGCCGTTGCAGAATGCGTTAGGAATAGCTGGAGTTGCTGGAGGATTAATGGGTAACTACGGTGATTATTTAAGAGGAAAAAACGCTTAATGAATAATAATAACTTATATAAAAGACCTATGTTTAGAAAAGGTGGATCTGCTGAAGGCGGTATCACATCTGGTCTACAAAGCAGACCTGGTTACAAAATAGGTGAAAGAGTTACAGAAGTCATGGATGAAATGAGAACGGTTATGCCTCAAAGAAATACACCTAAACGTAGATTTAATGATTTCTTAATTGACTTTGGTATAGACATTGCAACTAGACCACCTATGGGACCAGGAGTAGGTGGAGCAATAAGCACAGCACTTGCATCAGCTAAAGATCCTTTTGATAAATTTAAACAATCAAGAGCAGGAAGTGAAGGTTTTGAAGACAAGTTAGCTCTTGGTGCATATGATGTAGTCAAAGGTGAGCAAGCTGCTGAAAAAGAATTTGGACAAAAAAAAGAATTAATTGAATTAGAAGCAGAACTTAATCCTAAACTTAAAAAAGTATTTAGAGAAGAGATACCGGAAGTTAGAATAAATAACTATGCAGACTCTTTACAAGAAAGTGATTTTGATTTTATTTCAAATAACTCTATGGAAATTGCAGAAGACATAGTTACGTTTAATGTATTTAAAGAAAAAAATCCTGACTCTGGTCCAGCTAAGAAAAATTTTAGAGGTATACTTCCTTATGAGTATGATAAAAAAGGAAAACCGGTACCTAACTATGAGAGTATTACAGTAGGACAAGTTTTTTATAATCCTGAAGACGGACTATTCTACGAAAGAGTAGCTGAAGAGGGTATAATCGGAACAGATTTTAAAGCACTTGATCCTTTCACATATGAATAGGAGATTAAATGGCGTTAAGATCAGGTATTGGAATCACCGAAGAAACAGAAAAACAAAAAAATAAAACTGTTACAAGAAAAGTACGTGGTAGTGATATCAAAACTACTGAAATTGGTGACACAGAAGTTGGTGGAGTAACATCTGCTGTAGCTGGTGTTGGTTCAGGTATTGTTAAAACTGTAGAAGGAGTCGTGTCTCTTGGAGCAGAGCTCATGGACCTCGGACTTACAGAAAACGCTGCTGACGAAGTAGAATCTTTTTTTGATACAATAAACATTTTTGAAGACACAGCAAACGCTAGAGCGGCTGGTAAAATCACACAAGCATTAGTACAAATAGGTACACCTGCAGCAATAGGTTCTAAGATTGCATTAAAGCTAGCTAACAAAGCATTACAAGCTAAAAAAACTGGTAAGTATGCTAATGTCATGAGTAAGAATGCTCAAAAAGGAATTAAGAAAGCTAAAGAATTAAACAAACTTACAGGTAAAAAAAGATTTGGTGCATTAGTTTTAGGTGGTGCAGCTGGTGAAACATTAGTAGGTGACACTGAAGAGATAGGTTCTTTTGGTGATGTGTTTGAAGCAGGACCAACACAATTAGATAGAGAAGTAAGAGAAGATTCATCAGAAGATGCAGTTAGAAAACTTATGAATAGAACTAAGTTTGCATCAGAGTCTATATTTGTTACACCTTTTGTATATGGTATTGGAACCGGTGCTAAAGCATTAGCTAAAAAAGGAAAAGAATTAGCATATAGTAATTCTAAAATTGCTAGAGGACTGGATAAATTTGGTGCAATCTTTAGACCTAGATCAAGTAAACCTGAAGAAGTATTTTTATCTAAGATGCAAGAAAACGCACGTAAGATGGCAGACACTAATTTTTCTATGGAACAAGTAGCAAGGATAGATAAAATAACTAACAAATATTTTCCAGCTACTAAAAAGTTTTTAGATAAGACAGGTGAGTCTGGAAGAAAAAAGTTTTTAGCTGATCTAGATAAAACTTTATTTAAAGGTGATCTTAACAAAGAAGGTTTAGATAAAACTTTACAAGCATCATTATTAAAACAAATGAAAACAGCTGACGTGCCTGTGCCTGATCAATCTATTATATTTAAAGGATTAAAAGACACACGAAATAAGTTTAAAGAACTATTAGAAATTACAGCTGGTGGACCAGGAGCTAAAGTAGATTTACCTGCAGGTGTTGGAGTGGATCTTAGAGCTTTAATGGGAGATAGAATTAAAAATTACATAGGTAATACTTACGCCATGTTTCAAAACAAAGAGGCAGGTTTGTTTAATCAATTTAAACCAGCTGCAAAAGATAAAGAAATGGTGGCTAATATGTTTATGAGATATGCTGCTAAAAATAAAAATCCTATTAATGACTTTGAAGCAGATCAAATGGTTGATGAATTAATTGCATCTGCCAGAAACATGGATCCTAAAAAAGATACATTACCTACGTTTGCATATCAAAACTTAACTAAAAGTGCAGAAGACGCATATAATATCAAAACGTTTGCACAAACATTAACTAAAGAAACAACTGATGGAGACAAAACATTGAAGGTTATAGGTAAAGGTAGTAAAAATTTTAGAAAATTATTTGGTGAAGTAGAGGATGTAAGACACTCTATTTACGAAGGAGTTAATAGACTGTCTGTAGTTGCTAGAAAAAATCAATTGTTTGATGAAATATTAGATACTGATGAGGCTATGAAAGCTGCAACAAAAGCTGACACTCCTCCTGGTCAAAGAGGGTTTTTTCACTCAACACCACTAGAAGCACGTAGAGCATTTGGTGATATCCCTGGTGATGAGATTGTAAAAATAGATCCTTATGTAAAAGATTATTTTAAAGATGGTGTATTAGTAAATAGATTACAAGGTATGTACACAACACGAGCAATAGCTGACGGTTTTTCTAACGTATCAAAAATACAAGAATTTATGAGAGGTGAAACTGGTGGTGCGCTTGGTAAAACTTTTTCATGGGCATGGCGTAACTTATTGTTAACACCTAAAGCTGGTGCACAGTATGCTAAAACAATTTTATCTATACCAACACACATAAGAAACTTTTTAAGTTCTGGTGCATTTGCATTGGGTAATGGTACATTATTTGAAAATCCTCAATTGATGAAAGAAGCCATGCAAAGAGCAGGAGCAACCATACAAGTTGGAATTAGAAATCCATTGGCTATGGAACGTTACAGAAGATATTTAGAACTTGGTGTAACAAATACAAACACAAGACTTGGTGATCTTAGAAACCTAATGAAAGATATTAGATTTGGTGATGGTAATATTGCAACAGACAGTGTGCTTAGACCTATGTTAAATTCTTTAGGAGTTTTAGGTAAAGGAGTTAAAAAAGGTGCTAAGTTTATGCAAGATGCATATGTAGCTGAAGATGATTTTTGGAAAGTGTTTAATTTTGAAGTAGAGTATGGAAGATTATTTAAATTAAATAAAGATAAACTATTAAAGATGTCTAATGAACAGATGGAAGAAATGGCAGCTAAAATAGTAAGAAATACTGTACCTAACTATGCGTATGTTGGTGAATTTGTAAGAGCTGCACGTATGTCACCGTTTGGTAATTTCATGTCATGGCCGTCAGAAGTTTATAGAACTGGTGTAGGTATTGTACAACAAGCATTAGATGAAATAGCTGATCCTATTACTAAAAGTATTAACCCTGTTACAAGTAAAAATCCTATGAAATCTATAGGAATGAAAAGATTAACTGGAATGACTATGGCAACATTAGCGCTTCCTTATGGCGCTATTAAAGGATCACAAGCAATCTTTGGTGTATCAAACGAAGAAGCGGATGCGGCTAATGATTTTGTAGCACCTTGGGCAAGAGACTCACAAAAAATATACATGAGAGATCCAGAAACAGATGAGTTGTATTATATGGATTACAGTAAGAACAATGTTTACGATACACTATCAAGACCTTTTCAAACATTATTAAACAGTATTCAACAAGGTATAGAAGATGAAGAAGTATTATTAAAAGGATTTACTGAAGGTATTGCAAGAGCAGCAGGGCAAGTAGCAGAACCTTTTGTATCTGAGTCTATGTTTACAGAAGCTTTTATGGATATATGGTCTAGAGGTGGTGTAACAAAAGAAGGTGTAGAATTATATTCTGAACAGACACCTACTTCCGAAAAATATCAAAGAATATTTAAACACCTTGGTGTAACTTTAATGCCTACAACAAAACCTTTTCAAAGATTAGGAAAAGCACTTACTGAAACACCTAGTGAAACAGGTGAGTTTTTTGAAGTCAGTAAAGAAATGGCTGGTATCATGGGATGGAGACCTGTTAAAGTTGAACCAGAAAAAGCCTTGGGTTTTTATATTTATGATTTTCAACGAGGTATATCTAAAGCAAGAAAAGAATTTACTGGTGGACCTGAAGGATTATTAAAAGGTGGACCTAAAACTCCGCAATCAGTTATTGAAAGATATTTTGTAGCTAACAAAGGTATGTTTGAAGTACAAAAAGAAATGTTAAGACATTTTCAAAACGCACAAAAAATTGGTTTATCTAGAAATCAAATTAAAAAATCATTAGAAAAAAGAGGTATACCTGAATCTACTATTGATGATTTATTTAAAGGTAAATTTAAATTCTACTATCCATCAGAAGATATACAGGAAAGATTTAAAGACATTTCAAGAGAAACAGGAACACCAAATCCTTTCTTACAATCTAAAGGAATTATAAATGGTATGAGAAATGCTTTTAAAGGTTTAAGTTTATATAGAGATTTCCCAATAGAGCTTAGTGACTTTATGCCACCAAGTGACGCGTATGATGACCAATCTAAAGCACCTCCATTAGGTAATACACCTATGCCTGCGCAAACTAGCACAAACATAGCACAAAAAAATCCACAAACTAACTTGACACAGACAGAGGAAGCATTACTATCACCAACTGAAAAGGTAATAGCAAGTAGAACATAATGAGTAAAAACGCACTACAAAAAATAGAAGATCATGAGAAGCTTTGCAGAATTATGCAGAAGCAGACGCACGACAAAATTCACAAGATAGAAAATCAAATAAATAGATTAGAAAAAATTGTATTAGTATCAGCTGGCATGTTAATCATGGGTATGGCTAATATGATTTTTATGTTATTATCAAACACTCAATAAAAAATTATGCAGCTATCGCGAAATTTTTCTCTTCAAGAGCTTATTAAATCAGACACGGCCATACGTAAAGGTATTGATAACAATCCTAATGCAGATCAGATTGAAAAGTTAAAAGCATTGTGTGAAAATATATTACAACCCGTTCGGGACCATTTTGGCAGAGTAAAAATTACCAGCGGATACCGTTCACCAGAATTATGTACAGCAATCGGCAGCTCTGTAAATTCACAGCACGCTAAAGCTGAGGCCGCAGACTTCGAATGTGTTGGAGTTGACAATGCTGAACTTGCTGATTGGATTAATAGAGAGCTTTCCTATGATCAATTGATCGTCGAATACTATACGCCAGGCGAACCTAACTCAGGATGGATACATTGTAGTTGGATCGCGGAGCAACCAAGAGCTAGTTTTTTGTGGGCTTACAAATCTGAAGGTAAGACTAAATATAAACCAATACTAGGTAAAGCAAAAGACCTGGTTTAAAAAATTACAGCGCGCGTCGCATGTATATCCTATTAAATCCATGACCTCAATTCTTCTCCTAAAACTTCTGATGCTATATTTATTTTTTTGCGTAGAGCTTGCACGATTTTTTCATCCACTGTATCG
>Ga0208899_1001206_pt1 | contig 18388 bp, 40 predicted proteins | sample VirMetDEL_Nov_24_FD_184518 | JGI IMG/M metagenome (GOLD analysis project Ga0208899, IMG submission 184518) | Aqueous microbial communities from the Delaware River and Bay under freshwater to marine salinity gradient to study organic matter... | ecosystem: Environmental > Aquatic > Marine >... | reverse complement strand
TTTCTTTCTTCATCATTTAAAGCATTGATAACTGCATTTAAAGTTTTTACTTTATCAAGTTCTAAATCATCATACATTTCATCAAAAGTATCTTCAGTAGATGCTCCGCCTGTACTCATACCTATACTTCTTTTTGGGTAACCAAGACCATGATCGTCATTTTTCATCCATCTAGTCCATAAACTTAACAAATGTTTTAAATATTCTAAATTCATTCTATGTCCCAAGGATAATTTTTACTATAAGTTACTTTTCCACCAAACCCTGCACTTCTATTACCGCCTTGCTCTACTTTTCTAACAGTTCTTGATTTAATTTTAAATTGTTTTTCAATTTGTTCAGGTGATGGCATTAGCATATCTGCAAGCAAACACTCATATTGTTTTGTATAAAGTCTTTTTCCATTTTTCTTTTTATCTAAAACTCTGATTAAATTTAGATCTCTCATTTTTTGCATTATGTTATGAGTATGAACTTCATCCAAACCAGTTTGTTCTTCTATTTCTTTTCTTGTTAGTTCTTGACCATTTAATACTTTTAAACAAGCATCTATTGCTTCTTTACGAGTTACATATCTTTCTTTAAGTTTATATTTGTAGTCTGTTCTGTCATAAGGACTTTTAACTAACGTCAATTTCTTTACACTCCCATCTATTGCTTTTATTTTTATACCAACCATGAACTAATAGTTTCCAGTTGGCATCCCTTAAATTATTAACGTGTTCGTTCTCAGATATTTTTTTAACTCTTGCTGATATATTAGATTTGGAAGTAACCTGTATGGCAGTGGTTTCTCCATCTTTAACTGCAAGTATATCCCATGCTCCAAACAAATCCCTACGAGTACGACTAAATGGTATCCACACTTCAACCACCTGAACTGTTTCATATCCTTCACTTTTTAGTTTTTTTAGTGTCAGTTGTGTTGGACTGGTTGCCATATTTTTCCTTTTGTTTTTTAGCGTATGTTGTATTTTCCCAAAATGGATTTGATTCTATTTTTTTTAAATCTTCAACTCTTCTACTGCTACCTTTACCCATATAACCTCCTACCAATACATTATTAAACGATCATTATGCCTGATGATATGTCCTTGCAAAGTAATTCTATATTCATTTTCTTTATATTCTTTTAGTGGTGCAATGTTATGCAAAAAATCACCACAATGCAATATAAAATCGTATGGACTATATTGTAGATACTTTGTTTCTTTGCCATCTTTATATTCTAATCCTGCTCCTGATGATGGTATTTTAACAACGTAAGTAAAACTATAAGCATCTTTATCACCTAAACCTAAAATTTTATGTGGGTAATCAGTATGCCAATTACTAGGAAAGTTTAAAAATGCAGGGTCTGATTTAAATATATGGAAAGATGGTATAGCGTAATCATGATCTATGTGTATTTTTTCATTAAGATAATTTTGTAGACATAAAAGAATATGTGCATAATCAGGACTAAAATTTAATAATAACTTACGCTTTACTTCATTCATATCTTTATAATAAGCATCTGTTTTGCCATCGAGATAAGCATTACGACCTAGTGTATAAAACGGAACATCAAATCTTTGTATCCAATATTTTTTTAATTTTAACAATCTTTGAAAAATATCTTCATTATCTAGTTGTAATTTATTTGTCATAAATAATCTAGTTTTTGCTAACATGAACCTCTCTCTTTACAAAATCTTTTGGCAATACAATATAATTTTCATGCAAGCATACAGTATATGGTGCATCATGATAATACTCTGCAACATACATATTTGCTACTGCACATGACTCAAAGTTTCCAATATATTTAGGTTCTTCCATTGTTAAATAAACAATTAAACAAAACTCATACATTACAACCTCGCTTTCAACCATTCCAATAATTCTGCTTCTGTTCCAAATCGCTCTTCAAACGCTTTCTTCCCCGCATGAAACGCAACACCATAACCTCCATGTTGATGGTGCATAGGGCAAAGTGGCAAGCAATTCTCTGTAGAGTTACGTTGCCCGATCCCCATGCCTTCTCGTATATGGTGAATAGATGGTTGTGTGTAAACACCATTCCTTTTACAAACCACACATCCAAATTCAACCAATTTTTCAAAGTACTCCTTCTCGCTCTTTTTCAAATGACACCCCTAATGATTTAGACCAGTTAATAATTTTATCTACATACTCATTAAACTCAGTCTTTGTTAATCCTGCTGTTGATGCTAATGAACCATCTTCATTTTTTAAATCAAATTTCATACGCAAAATATCGTGTAATTCAGTATCAGAATACCCGGTAGTTTGAGATAATCCTTTATAGATTACACCCCACAACAAACTGTTTTGATCGTGACTTCTTGCTCCATCTTTATCCATGATAATCATATCATAAACACCTTCATCTAAAGATGTAACAATTGCTAATACAACCTCTAAATAATTACTATTATTTGTTATGTGTAATGTTTTTTTTATTTTCATAACTCACCTCCATATTAATTCCATCTTTAACAAATTTTACGACTGCTCCTTTTTTGTCTCTAATACGATAAGATTTTACATCAAATTCTCTTATCATTGTTTCAACAAACTTATTTAAATCTATCATGGTCTCTCCCTATATAACATTGATTTTCCATCGAACCAAAAATTCCACACTGGTTCACCATCTTCACCGAAGTAATTTCTTTGTTTCTGAACTAATGCTTTTGCATCAGGAATTAATTTTGCATCCTCTGCGGTAATATCACCATTCAATATTTTTGAATGTTTTTCTTTATTGCGCCATATACAGATGATGTTAGATGCAAGATTGCGTAAATGTTGAGAACCTGATATTTGATTTGCTAAAGGTATATCATAATCATTCATTAGTTTTTTACTGTGACAAACAATAAAAATATGTATCTGATATTCAATAGCAATGTCTGCCAGGACTGACATAGCGTTCTTTTGGGATTCCATCGACTCCTCAGATACTCCGCTCAACTTCATAAGGGAATCAATTATAAAGATTTCTACATCATGTAATACACCCCAGTTAATCATTGCGATCATATCTTCTAGTGTTGTTGATGCTCCCTGGTCATAAATATATAAGTTTTCTAAACTATTTAGAAAGTTAGGTATATTGGATTCAACAATATCAGGTGATCCATATTTCTGAGCGTATAACCTCTGCAATTGTAACACTGGCATCATCTCAAGCGATGCGACCATTATTTTACACATCTGCAATTGATATAAAGTGTTATGTGATAACCATGCGGTCTTCCCGCTAGATGACAAACCATGCACTATTGTTACCTCCCCAGGACGGCAAACAAATGATTCATGAGTTTTGTTCCATGCTAATGGATACCCTTTTGTGTGACCACCTCTAGCAAGATCTTTAAATTGTTCTTCAAATGCAGTTGGATTTTTAATTCTAAAATCTGCCGGTATGATCTGCATTGTTTCCTGATTAACCTGTTCAGCAGTAACAGTTAATTTATCAAACACTTCTCCTATGTTCATTAGACTCCACCTTCCCATCTATTTTTTTGTGCGCCTGGATCATCATTCCATCTTTCTTGGTTTATGTAAGTAGAACCATTTGGAATAATTCCTTTTTTCCATTGCTCAGTTTGTTTCATAGTATCAATATGTTTTATAATTTTGTCAAACTCCTGATAATACCCATTTGATTGCCACTTCTTTAGAGCATCCTTACGACCAGTTTTATTAGGATATGCTTTCCAAAATTTGTCAAACAAATCTAAAGACAAAGGATCATTCTTCTCTACTCTATCTCTACTCTTCTCTAAGGGAACATCTTGTTCACAACTTGGTAACATCTTGTCAACATCTTGTAACCAATGTGATAACAACTCAATCTGTTCCTGGATAAACTCATTGGTCTTTCGTAGTCTAAACGCTATTTTATGAACCTCTGGCAGTTCTCCATTGTTTTCCGATGCTAATAATAAGATCTCTATTAATGTTGCTTTACTATCTGATGATAGATTGTGCCACTCATAATCTTCTAGTATCTGACGATACAATTTAATCCATATTACATTTCTATCTTTCATCTTCGGTTGATACCTCCCCCAATTTCTAATATTCAAAATAAACACTCCCCTACTTTTTTAAATGCTTCTTTATATGTATCTCGAACCAGTGTTACTATTTTCATTTCCGGTCTTGACTCTATAAATTGTTTAGCATCATATTTGCTGTTAAAAATACGAACACCCAATCCTTCGTCATCAATGATTTTAAATGTCTTTATTATCATCTGTTAAGACCTTAATTTGAAATGCTCGAACTGATGGGATCTCCCCCGTTGATTTCCAATACTGCACAGCAGGAACAGAAACACCAAGTGCTTCCGCCATCTTTCGTGCAGACCCGTCAAACTTTTTTATTGCTTCTTCATACTTCAATGTATTCTCCAATTAATTAAAAACACCCCTATCATAAACTATTAAAAAACTTTATGCAATAAATATTTATAAAATTATTTATAAAAAAACTTGCAATTAATTTTAATTGTGGTATTATATATATGTAGGTTAAATAAATAAGGAGAAGAGAAATGGCAACAAAATTAACAAAACCAGTAACAAGAGAAACAGACGTAGTTAAGTTCGAGCGAGGTAACCGCAACATCATAGTTACCTTGCAGGGCGATTCACTTATCTTCAAACTCAAAGGTCTTAAGACCTCATACGAGTTACCGATAGATGAAGCATACTGGATCGCATTTAAGAAACGTGTTAAATAAGGAGAGAATAATGACACGAACATACGATAGTTGGTTGACTGATTATGACGGGTGGTTGGAGAAACAACCACCTGCTGAATACAGAATTGAATATGACCATGAAAAAAAAGTTTACATGGTCTTTGAAAATAAATTATACTTAGAATCATTTTTTAATGAACTTGATGCAGAAACCTATGTCAAGTATTTAGGAGGAGTAGTTTATGAATCAATATAATCATTGGAAACAATCTGAGATCGAGCGTAAACGTAAGGATACTCTCGACCTTGTAATCTTTTATCTATTAATAGGGGGAGTTTTAATCACATGGATATTATAGAATTTTTGCAACAATTAAACGAAGAATTTGCTCAAGAAAATGACCAAGGTCTTCATAACATTCAACAACAAGAACAGCAACAACAGGAGGAAAGTAATGAAAGAATTAAATAGAATACAACAAGAATTAAAAGCACCAAAGAATCAATTTAATAGTTTTGGTAAATATAAATATCGTAGTGCAGAAGATATTTTAGAAGCAGTGAAACCATTACTGAAAGATTGTATCTTAACAATATCTGATGAAGTTAAAGAGGTTGCCGGGATTCCATATATCCAGGCAACTGCTCAACTGTCACACAAAGAAGAAGTTGCATCTGTTACTGCGCAAGCAGGTATCAGTGTTAATCGTAAGGGTATGGACATCGCCCAGTCCTTTGGAGCAAGTTCATCCTATGCAAAAAAGTATGCGCTAGGAAACCTGTTTTTACTGGACGACTCATCCTTAGATCCGGATACTAAAGACAACAGAGATGCTAATAAAGAAGAACCAAAAACTTTATCAGATGAAGATATTGTAAAAATTCAAACTAGGTTACTTAAAGCACATGAAGATGGTAACTTAAAAGGTGAGTTTTTTAAATTAGATCCACACGCTCAGGAGGTGCTAAGAGATTATGCAAACAAACTCAGATCATCTGAAGGATAATAGACGACATAACATTATCACTGCATCCAATGCTTATGCGGTGATACATGATCGTAAGAAATTGTGGAGACAAATGACGTTTAGAGAACCACCTTTTGAGGGGAATGATGCTACAGAACATGGTAAATTTTACGAACCTGTTGCATTATCTGCTTTAGAAAAAGAACTAGACGACATTCTTGAACCAGGTAATAAGTTAGTTGTGCATGAGAACCATCCCATTGGTTGCTCAGTAGATGCACTTTATAACGGATACCCTGTAGAGATTAAGTGTCCTTATTCTAGCGGTGTCTACCCAAGCATCCCTGATAGATATTATTACCAGGTGCAACTACAAATGTTTGTGCATGAAAAGGATATGGCATACTTCTATGTGTGGACTGAAGAGGAAACAAAGTTAGAAGTAATTCCATATAACAAAAAGTTTATGGCATGGTATATGCCGTATGCTTTAGATTTTATTAACGAATATGTCATTAAAGACATAGAACCGCCACGTTGGGTTAAAAAACCAACATTTAACATAGGAGATTAGTATGCAAAAGTTATATCGTGCAACAGAATTATCTAAAGTATTGAGTATTAGTAAATCTACAATTTATCTTTGGATAAAACAAGGTGATTTTCCACAACCTACAAAAGTGGGAAAAAATACAAGCGTTTGGACTGAAAGTCAAATTAATGACTGGATGGAAAAAATTGAAAACAATTCTTTAAACAATCAAGGAGATTAGTATGGCAGAACAATATGATAACAATAATACATTTGTGTTATTTAAGAACGACCAGGGAGATAACCCTAAACGACCAACTCACACTGGAACAATTACAGTGGATGGCAAAGAGTTAAGATTGTCAGGTTGGATTCGTGAATCAAATAAAGGTGTTAAATTTATTAGTGGAACAGTCCAAGAACCATATAATGGTGGCGGATCTGCTCCTGCTGTAGAAGGTGCTGATGCAGAAGATGACCTTCCATTCTAATTTTATTTACAGAAAAGTACCGCAAGCAAACTTAATATACTTGCCTAAAAATGCAGTTACGCTAGGTGGTGTTAGGAATCAAAAAGGTTGGGTGCGGGTTAGATTTGATGCAGATTGGTATAGAGGTGCAAATACAAAACTTAAATATTTATTCAGGGGGACTCCAATCCCCCATGAATAATGTAAACAATAATTACTTATTGCATACGTACATTGTTACTTCAAAACCAAAACGCATTTCAGTTGCACTAGGTGTTGTCCACATAATGATTCTCCTTTCCTTGAGATTTATTAGTATTATACGCTTAGTCACGAGAAGGAGGATTAGATGAATAATCAAAGTTTACTAAGGAAAATTATTAGTTTTATTTTAGTTACAATCGTTTTTTTTATAGCATTTGGTATTGCCGTTAGATATTACTTGGAAAGTAAACCAGTAACATACGATAATAAAATTTGCTATAAAAATAAATTATTAACCAAGTGGGAAAATGAATCATCTATTTACACTCGTATTAAAAATGTCAGGTGCGATGTTGATGGTGATATTTTAATCGTAGAGGAGTTAAATTAATGAGTGCATTTGATGAAGCAGTAGCAAATGGTGTAAGTGTGGAAGATTTTAATAAAGTCTTTTTAGAAGAGTTAAATAATCTAATTGATGATCTTAAAGCAAAGCAAGAAATAAAAGATGATGCGCTTAGATTAATTACTAGAGCATTTGAGCGTGGCATTAATTTAGGAATGTCTTTAGTTGCTACTTCAATATTAAGACAGCATTTAGTAGAAGAAAGTGATGACAGCACCAAGCACTAATTTTGCTAAATGGTTAGCAGAAGGTCAAAAAGTAGAGGATATTGTATTACAAAGAATACAGAAAAAGTATCCTCATGCTTTTATGAAAACAGGTTATTTCCCGGAATATGATATTTATATTCCTGAAGTAGATCTGAAGATAGAAGTTAAGTCATGTCCTCGATGTCATGAGTTTAATAGTGTGTTAATTGAGTTTGAAATGAACGATCAACAAACAGCACTATGTGTTAGCAAAGCAGACTATTGGATAATATACGATGGTAAAAAGTTTCATTCTTTAAAAAAAGGTGATATATTACATTGTATATTTGTCAATAGACTTATATATTGGGAAGGTTATGGTGATGGTGACAAAGTGTCTAAGAAAGCATTTAAAATACCTCCTAATTTACTTTTTAAATATAGTAAGGAGTTCATATGAGCGACCCAATTAATCCTGACCACTATAAAAGAGGTGGTCTTGAAACCATAGAAATAATGAGAAAGAAACTTACACCGGAAGAGTTTAGGGGTAAGTGTAAAGGTGACCAATATAAATATCTTGATCGAAGAGGTTATAAAGTAGAGAAAGATGTTGATGAAGAAACTTGGTTAAAAAATTGCATACAAGAATGTAATAAACAAAACTGGTATTGTGATGCAGAAAAACAATCGTATCAAGAAAGACTTAATCAAATACTTGAACAAAAAGCAAGAAGAAATGGATCTCCAGTAATTGATGAAGATTGGATAGAAGATTCATTGCATGACGAAGATTAAATTAGGCAATCAAGTATGTAATAAATGTAAAAAACCCGCCAATACATTTCATAAAGTTTGGTGGTGCGGGAGAGACTTTTTAGGAAATGGAATTTGTAAGAATGATAACAAGAAAATTAATAATTGACGGCAACCATTTTGATGTGGTATTCTTTAATCAAGATGATGGAACTTGTAGGGTAGAAGTTAGTCATAATATAACAGGAAAGCACTATAAAATGTTTCCTGATAATTTAATAAACTTTGAGGAGAGTTAGTATGGACAAATTAATATTAGCAATAGTGTTTGCATTAATGTTATCTTTTGATGTAATTGCAGGTGAAACAGTGACAATTATTGATCCTGCCGGAGAGTTGCAAATTTGCAAAGTAACAGAAAGTGGTGTGATTGTTTGTCTTTAATTAGAAATAGCACAAACGATTATAAAGAATATATAAACACAATATAAACCAACAAGCACTGGCAGATATTCGATTACATAATCAACATATTTTGTCAGTGTTTTTTTTATTTTGCTTTCCATATCCATTCTAACCAGTATTTAAGTTCGCTTATTCTTTCTTTGTCTTTAAGTTTATTTAACCATTCTCTGCGTTTGTAAAGTGGTTTTTTGCTAAGGTTGAGTGCTTCACAATATCTTTGATACTTCTGTGAATAATTATCTGTTATTGTGCCGTCAGGCAGTTCTATATCTTTAATCATCAAACTCCGGGACATCTGCATAGATGCTGTCGCATATAATTTCAACACTCATACCATTTGATAAGAAAATTGTTATTGTATCCTCTCCAAAAGTTAAAGTAACATCTTCGATTGTTTTACCAATCATATGTTCTGCTATTTCATCTATGTCCATAATTTTTACCTTATGCTGATAACCGACTCTGATTTTGTTTTACCCTTAATTGATTTATTACTTCTACTCCAAGAACCACAATCCATACATCTAAATTGTTGGTATGTTTGAGTATTAGTTTTTTTGAATCCTCGTTTATGTATATGAGAACTACCACAAGTAGGGCATACAACTACATCACTATATTCATTATGGTTAATATATCCACCTAACCATGACTCTAGTTTGTAGAAAAGTTTTTCTAACAATAAAGTATCTTGCTCATTATATCTTTGCATGATCTGCCTGGCATCAGGATCTTTTTTATTGACATCATTCCATAAATCCATTCCTGCGTGCTTTAACTTAGAACCAATGCCTAATTCCTGACTAACATTATCAAGTTTATTAGATATAAATCTAAAGTTTCTTTTAATAACTCGAAGCAAATCAAGTTGTTTAAATGGACTTGGAGGTGGCATACCTAATAGCAAAAACTCTCTTTGTATACATTTTACATCAAATGCCTGACCATTATAATGACAAACAATGTCTGCTTCATCCATAAGTTTCCAGATATGCTTGACCATTTTTTTATGCGAAGAAGTCCATTCTGAATCAAAGATAATGTTGTCATCATCTTTCCATTTAGCAGACCAACAAATCATTTTACCTCTGCTGATAATTTGATTTAGACTAGCATTAATATCATATAATCCCCATGCAGAAATTACTGATGCGTTCGTCTCTATGTCGATAAACAATATCTTCATTTTATATGTTTGAAGAATAACTGTGCTTCCATTGCTCTTCTTCGTTCAAGTCCTTTAAGTATCTTACCGCCTGCACGTCTATATAGCAATAAAGAATCTATTGCTTGCTGTTCATCTCCACGAAGTAATGCAGACCTTACAGTCGATCTTTGTAATGTCCCCAAACCAAGATTAAAAGCAAAAGAAACCAAAGCATCAAACTGATTTTGTTTAAGTGGCACAGAAGGTAACAAACGATGTATGCCACGCTCGAATCGCTGTAAATCATGTCGTAAAAGATCATCTACTTCCTTTTGAGTCCATTTTCTATCATGTGATTTGTGTAATGAGAATGTCTTTCTTTCTGATAGTTTGAGTCTATTTTGTTCTGGATAGAGAACATGACCATAACCCACAGTCCACAGTAAAGCAGGACAAAGATAAGGATGGTAATGACACCCTTCAAAATGTTTAATAAGTTTAATTCCCTCTTCACTGGTTATCACTTTTTCTTTTCCCAGTGCCTTGACCCAAACCAAAAACCAATAATAGATGCTACGATTGCCATCTCTTCATCAGAGAATACTAACTCCATTGCGGTAGCAAAATCAACACCACTTTTAACTGCCCATATCATTCCGACAACGTCAGTAAATAACAAAAGAAAAACAAAAATATAGGTGATAATGGGGCGAACACTAGCACGGAGATTATTAACCCAAGGAGACGCATTTTCCGACATTTTTGCATCATGGTTATATAATGCTTCTCTTTCTTGCGCATATGTTTGCATCTCCACTTGATCTGTTCTAAACTCTTCTATTCTTTCTTGACTAGCAAAACCTTTTTCTGCCATAGCAAGACTACGCTCCATGTCTAATTTTGACATTGCTAGTTCATGCTTTTGATCTCCTTTTTGTTTAAAGAAATCTAATATACTTGGTAACCCGCTTGTTGCAAATCCTAATATCCCGGATAGTATGCTTAACATTTAATACTCCTATATTTCATTTTCATCAAAACCTAATTCGTCTGCTATATGTTTTCTTAATTCTTGAAAATGTTTATCATGTCTTAAATAAGATTTTCCATATAAATGGTTAGTCATATGTATGATTTCATGCAACATTGATTTAATAACACTGGTTAAGAATCTATGTCGCTGAGAACATATTCCTATTGTGTCAGGGTCAGGTGTGTAAGATGCCATACAATCCTGATCCATATCTAACAACTCAAACTCAACTTCTTTAGATGGGGGCAGTCCTATATTTCTTAAAGTATGTGTAGTAATTAACATCTCATATATTGATCTTAAAGTTCTTGCATCTAATTTCATCTTCTGTCTAATGGGTTTGTAGTAGCACGTTTAATAACATCTAGTTTATCATTTAATGCTTGTAGTTTTGTATCCACTTCACTTTGTAATGATTTAGATATTGCTTCTGTTTCTCTGCTTGTTGCCTTACTTAATGCTATTGCTTCTTTAGATAGACTATATGCTTCACTTGATTTTTCTTGTAAACGAATACTTGTATTTAATGACTCTACTTGTCTTTCTTTTAATCCTGAAATTTCTATTTGCATTTTTTGTATATCTTTTTTAATACCACCTAAACCTTCACTTGCTTCTATTGTTTCATTCATCTTAATATAGAAACTGGTTGCTGAGTATCCTATCCCAAGCACTATTGGTGCTACGACTATAATAATCCTCGCTATCGCCTTGCTTGATAAAGTCAATGATATTGGTTTCAAGTCTTTTAAACTCATCTGTAAATTCCTGTTCTATAGAAAAAGGTTGTGGTATTGGTAATTGAGCAAACCCAAAAGAATTTTGTGATAAAGTTAAAGGTGATAATACAACACCAAATCCAGGAAGAATTTCATGAGTATCATTTTCGACATCATCTTTATCCTCTTTAGACTTTTTATTATCCCTATTCTCTTTTGTTGTTTTTACTTCTTCTTTGCTGTCAGTTTCATTGTTGACATCTTCATTCGTATCGCTGATCGGTTGCTCGATCGGTTCACTTAATTGTTGACTTATTGCTGACTGTATAGGATTAGTCGGTATTGTATTGACAACTTGTGGTGCAGTTGCAGTATCTGTATTCGCTGTTGTAGCATTTGTGGAGATTGGACTGACTACTGACGTTGGATCGTTTATGTCTATTACGCTTGCTATACAAGTGTTGCTTTCTTCTACCCATCCTGTAAATACTGGTTCTGAGTAAGGGGTTGGACATATATATTCTCCGCTATCCTTTATTTCTCCATTATATCCTTGATCGCAACTCCTAGTTTGTGTAACACTATAACCAAAACACGAAGCGGGTAAAGGAACACAAGCACCGCCAGAGTTAAACCAGTCTGACCAAGTTTGGGATGAGCAACTATAATTTCTGCTCTGTGATATGCTTCCTTCATAGTATTGGGGACACATTTCTGTACGATATTCCACAGTATCAACACAAGTCGGTTGCTTATATGGATCACAAATCGGATCATTAGGTTGATAAGATACGCACCAATGACTTTCAAGTGCGACAGCAGGATCAATACCTTCGCAATACAAAGATCCTTCAGCGATATAACCTTCTGACGTAGGTGTGTAAGTGCAATACCAAGCATAAGCGTTACTCCATAGGGTAAGTGACAGTAGGGGGAGTGTAATTCTCACCAAATACTTTTTTAAATAAATCAGGTCTCTTTTCATACCATGCTCTTTCTGCTGATGCTCCTAAACTGCCAAGATAAGGGCAGGGACTCCCGGATTGCAACATTGCGATAAATATAGAATCTGTTTGACACATAAGTGCAACAGATGCTACTTTTAGTCCGAGATCATTGAGCAAGCGTGCCTGACGTAACATCTCACAATTTTCATCTACAATTGTAGCACCTCCTGATATAGAAATCATACCAGTATTTGCACCCCCTGATACCCCGCTCCTGCACATATCAGATCCATATGCAGATACAGATGGGGCAAAAGCACTTTGCACAGGTTGACCACTATATTTTATATTTGTTGTTGTGTCTGCCCATGATGTATGAATATAAAACAGTATTACAAGTAATACAGAAACTAATAATGCTGTTTCCCTGTTCATGACATTTTAAGAGCAATGTGAATTAGGATGAAAAGAATACCGCCAGTCATGCCGATCATAATTCTTTCAAGTCTTGTTAGTCTTGCACAGATTGATTCATAGCGTTCTTTACATATTGCTTCATGAGTGTTCAGTCGTGCTTCTGTATGATCCATTTCCATCAGATTCCTTTCCTGGTGCGTTGTATAAGTTTATGGGAGGTAAGTTTAAATCGTGCCATATCATCTCTCACTAATGCCTAACAACCCTAATGGATCTGTTACTGCTTGTGATGAACCTGTGCCTAGTAATGATGGCATATCAGGTGTTTTAATTTTACTTGCAATTTGATCTGTCATATTTTGCACACCTCTGACACCTCTGCCTAATTGAAATGCCCCTTTACCAACTATTTTAGGACTCTGTGTTAATAGTGATGATGCAACTAATGGATCAAGACCATAGTATAAATTGCCAAGAATGTTACCTGAACCAATTGCTCTTTGTATTCCTTGAGGAGTTAAAGATTTTAAACTTTCTCCTGCCAACTCAGGAAATAAAGTAGGATCTAATTGGTTTAGTCTTTGTGCTAAATTAAATCTTTCACCAAAGTTTGCATTGACACCATCTCTTAATATAGATGTTAATTTTCTAAATTGTGTGTCAACACTTTTCTTTTCTTTCAGACTAAATGTGTCTTGTATCTCTCTAATTAAATTTTTACCTTGAGCATACTGTGACATCATTTCATCGTAAATAGGGGCATTTGCTCTGATAGTATCACCAATACCATTGTATACTTTATCAACAACTAATCGTTCTTGTGTGCCTGGTTGAGTGCTATCATACAAATCACCAATACGTCTTTTAAGTGCATCAATGCCTTCAGGTGTATGATATTTCTTTGGATTCTTTTTTTTCCAAGCATTAACAATTTTTCTAATTTTAGTTTGCATTGCAACTGTGCTAGGATTAACTGTAGTTTTTTCAAACTTGCCTGCTTGTTTAATATCATCTAATACAGCATCAATGTCATCAAAACCAATAATTTGTTTATCTGTTTGCAGTTTTGCTTTATTTGCTTGATATTCTAAAGCAACTTGTTTTTTAATTTGGTTTAAAGCATTGTTTGCTCGTTGCACTAAACTTTCAGGAGAAGCATTACCATCAATACCTTTGATAAAAGCATCTACTTCTTTTTTAGTTCCTTGTTTACCAGTTTCGTAAGCAATTCGTATTGGATTCTTGCCTGCGCCAGTTGTCATGCCAAATAACTGAGATGTGAATCCACCCTCGACTTTAGGGACTACTTTGCTTACTTGCTCACCTACTTTACTGCCAACTTGTTTTACACCTTCTTTAATAGCAGTGCCTGACCCTGGATTGCCTATACGACCTAAAAAAGGCATACCAATAGCACCTTCTATTTTGGATTCTTTAATAAAGTCCCCAACATCTTTAGTATATTCTTGACCTGCTTCTGTTCGTGGTTGGTATGTTCCTTCTTGCATTAATTCAGAAAATCTGTTTTCAAAAGACTCAACAGGTCTACCTTTTACCAAATCAACAATAGATTCACCACCCCATACAAATGGAGATAAAAATGCTGAACCAACAGCACTGCCTGTTGATAATGCAGTTTCTCCTACACCAAGTGCTTTTTCACCAACACCTCTATTAGCACGTCTTTCTTCATCTGCTTTTGTGTCTTGTAATTGTTGCTTGTATTCAGGGAAAGAAGGTATATTTTGAACACCAGGTATATCTAAATATAACTCTTTATATTTTTGATATTCAGGATCATTTTGTTGTAATGCTTTTTCAATATCAGCATCAGACATATCAGCAGGAAATTGTATTACCTCATCTCCAACATTAATGTATTGAAAGTTATCTGCCATTACTCAATCCTTCCTGTTTTTGGATTATATGTTTTCATACCTTTACCGCCTGCTGTCCGCACACCAAGTAACTCAATAGGGATGCCATATTGATTTGCAATATCTGCATATCTTCTATCAATCTTAACTTTAGTATCTTTAGCAACTTCATAAAACTCTCTAGCAAGTTGTTCAAACTCATCTCTTTGAGGTTGTGTTAATTTTGTTCCTTTGAGTGTTCTTTCGCTAAAACTTGTCATGCGATCCCATAAACCAGTTGTTTTCATTGCCATCTCTAATTCAGACTCACGCACAACAGAACCTGGATCAAGTAATTTCATAATACTGGTTGCACTAGCAACATCACTAATTGGAGTTTTTTGATCTATAGCACGTTTAATTTTTTCATAGTTTTGCTCTAGATCCATATACCCTGCTTCTTTTAGTTGCCCGTTATATTCTTTACGCAGTGCATCTGCTGTTTTTAATTGATACTCTTTACTACCTACTGTGAAGTCAGATTTTGCTTTTTCTGTATCAACTGCTAATGCTAACTTATCTGCATTAATTTGATCTATAGTTTCCATTGCATTTGCAGGATCAAGTTCAGAAAATGATACATTATTTCCATAAGGTTGACCTGTTGATGGATTTATTTTATTACCAAACAAACCTTTAGCGTAAGCATTTCTTTCATTTGTAGATGTGTCAGTTGTATCAGAACTAGGAGCATATCTGTCTGTTAATGCTTTATAAGCATCTTTTTTGTCAAAAGAACTTAATACTGTCAACATCTCCGGATCTTCTGCTAATTTAGGATATGTTTGTTTTAATACCTCTATCTCTTGAGGAGTAAATGCTTTAACATCTGTAGGTTTAGTAATTGCTCTTAAATCAGATGGTTTTTTTGTTATTTCAAATTTTGCTACAGATTCAGGAGTATATTTAGATGGATCAATAGTGCCAAACTTAGGTGTATCGTCTGTTTGCAATGCTTTTGCTTTAATTGCACCGGCAAGACCTGCATCTAATCCACCTTGATATGATTGTAATCCACTACCTACTGCTTTACCAATATAAGGTGTAATTGTGCCAAATCCTTGATTTTTAGGTGTAGTAATAAAGTCAAGCAAACCCATACTAATGCCACGTTTTGTTGCTTGATCGCTTAGTTGGTTTAATTGGTCTTGTGTTAGAATACCACCATATACATCAGGTATTCCAAAACCTAAAATATCTTTCATAAAATTATTTGCCATATCTATATCCTATGCTGAATAAAATCTTGGTTTAATTTGTCTTAAAGCAACATTTGTTGCTACTGGTTTTCCAAGTTTTGGTTCTTTTCTTTGAATTGCAGGTAACTGTACTACTCCTGGTTTATTTTCTTTTACATCACCTAATTGTGCAAATTGATTAATCCCTAATAATGTTAAATCTTTTTTCTCAAGACCTGTTGTGTCTGTAATTTTTTCCATTACAGTTTTATCTTCAGCATCATCAATAGGAGTTATATCTAATTCATCTAATTCTTCAGGAGTATATTGATAACCTCCAAATGTAGACTGATCTACTGCTTGATCTACCGGAATACCTCTTGCTCCATCTGTGGTCATAAGTGATGGTGTAAATCTTTGATTCATTGCATTAGATGCTACATTACTACCTAAATCAATTCCTGCTGTGGTAGCACCTGTGTTTAATTGTGATGTCACTCCATTCATACCAATGTTATAAGGTTCTAATATAGATTCACCACCTAATAAACTAGAATAACCACCTGCTGTTTGTGGAACAGATGTTGCAATACCTGATGCTGTTGCAGATGGAACTACCGCACTAAAACTACCTGGAATAGCAGATGTTGCCCCACTAGCAGTTAATCCACCTAATACAGGAGTTGTAGTATTAGCAACTCCTGATGCTCCACCTGATGTTAATGCTGAACCAAATCCCTCAAAACCACCTCCAAGTAATCCACCTGTTGCTCCTCCAATAAGTGCGCCTTGTATTGGATCTCTGTTTTGTAGCATTGATATGCCTGCGCCTACAATAGCAGGGACTATAAAGTTCCACATTATTTACCACCTCCTGATGAAGTTGTTGTAGATACTTGACCCATAGGTGCGCCATAACTAGCAGATAAGAAATTTTGTAGTTTAGTATATGGTAAGTTTTCTCCATATTCATATCTAGCAATATCTGATTCTAATGCTTGACGTTGATAATCTTCTGCTGTCTGACCAACATTTAATAATTGTTGAATATCTGCGTAGTCTGCCTGAGCAAGTGCAGGAGCATCTCGTAATGCTTGTTCCTGGAGATTACGCTCTGTGGCATACCCAGTATATGCAAGTTCGCCTGCTTTATTAACTAATGTGTCTGCCAAGTTTTGTGATGCACGAGATTGCAAGTCAGACATAGCACCTGATCCGTAACGACCTGCTTGAGATGACTGAGATGCAATGTTTTTAAGAGCATCTTGAAATTGAGTTGTAGCAACTTTTCCTGCGCCTGCTAATGCTTGACTAAAATATGGATTTAAACCTAATCTTTGTCCGGATATTGTTTGTCCTAATTGTTGTTGCGCTCCAGTAACTAATGGAGAACCTTGCAATGCTCTATTCTGAGCAGATTGTAACGCTTGTTGAGTTTGTTGTGATGGACTAACATATGTTTGGTATGGATAGTAATTAGGACCTGGTGTTTGATAGAGTGCTTTTGATTCCTGGAGTCCATACTCAACGAACGGACGAACAGTAGGATCTAACTGCTGTTGAGTGGTTTGCTGACTACTGCCACCTCCACCGCCTTTAAATAATTTTCTACCCATTTTGCCATTATCGATAGATTGATTTCCATCAAACTCTGCAAAATACTCTGTTCCGTAAAAACGACTCATAATTTTAACTCCATTAAAGTATATTTAGGTTCTAATCCAAATTTAATTCGCCATAATCTGACGATTGATTGTTTTGATGTGCTACCTTGTATTCGAGTGCCACCATTGTTTCTTACCCAGTCAACAAATTGATCCCAACATTTTTTGTTAGTTATACCACCTATATAGGTAATATAAGCAACTCGATCATTAGGATAATTCACCCATTGCACTGTAAATGCGCAATAGCATTTATATGTTTCATCAAGCACCAACAATAATGTAGAATTACCTTGAGATACAAATTGACGTAATTGGTCAATTGTAAATTCACCATTGCCTGTATCTATTGCTTGTTGTAAATATTTTTCTGCTAAATGCCAAAATTGATGGACGTGTTCAGTAGGGACTATAAATAAATTTTTTTCCATAAAATAACTCCTAGAGTTATCCTACTATAACATACCCATATGTTTTATTCGATATGCTGTTAGGTAAATGTGTTACCGTTGCTTGTCCTTTTTGTCTATTGCTTACATATAACTCATGTGCTGACCCTGTTGTTTGTGATGGGTCTATCATTTGTAAATTAACCATTAATGCAGGAATTGCAGGTCTTACAAAAGGTGTTGTTTGTGCTACATAATTTTCTAAATAA
>Ga0208899_1001204_pt1 | contig 18392 bp, 20 predicted proteins | sample VirMetDEL_Nov_24_FD_184518 | JGI IMG/M metagenome (GOLD analysis project Ga0208899, IMG submission 184518) | Aqueous microbial communities from the Delaware River and Bay under freshwater to marine salinity gradient to study organic matter... | ecosystem: Environmental > Aquatic > Marine >... | reverse complement strand
ACGACACTCAGTGGAAAAGATGGCGAATAAGGATACTGAACAGTAAATGATAGTTGAAGTCCTTGCGTTAGCAGGTGCAGTTACTAAAATTAGTGGGGCAATTAGTAGTAGTATTAAAGCAGGTAGGGATGTATCTGACCTACTACCTCATTTTGGTAAACTCGCCAAGCTAGATACAGAAATACAACTGGCAGAAACTGGTAGGCACAAAGGCCCACTAGGAAGACTTTCCTCTTCAGAAGAAGAAGGTTTTGCTATAGCTCAAGCAAAGTTAAAACATAAAGAATGCATGGACGAATTAAGATCTGTCTGTAGATTGTATGGCCCTCCGGGTATGTGGGATCTAGTAGTAAAAGAGCAAGCTGCTGCTAGGCAAAGGCATAAAGAACAACTTGATGCAGAAGCTAAAGCTAGAGATCAAATGTTCTGGGGAATATCTTTAACTATAGGTGCATTAATTTTTATAGTAGGTATGATTGGAATGTTTTGGGGTCTTAATGAAATGGTGAATGGATAATAATATGATTAAACTTACTGAAGAACAAAAGAAAAAAGTCTTTGGATCTTTGGGTAATAACCCTAAAGCTATTGCTAGACTTATGCAAAAAGCTAACAGACTTAAATCTTCTGGTGCTCCTATGCCTAAACAAGGTAAAGGTATCAGTCGTTATGAAGGTGGCCTTATGGGGTTTCAAGAAGGTGGAGTACCTAAGTATCCAGTAGGTGGTACACCAGAAGAAATTGAAGCTTATAACAAAAAGATGCAAAATCTTGCTGCAGAAAATCAACAGTCTCAGGGAGAACTTGTAAAGAAAACATTAGACGATCCTACATCACAAGTTACAAAACCAGAAGTAAAAGACATAGATCCTAATGCAGAAGGTACTAACATAACAGAAGGTACTGGTAAAGTAAAAGATCCTTTTGAAGACATAGTTACAAAAACTGCAGAAGCCTCAACAGCAGATGCACCTAAAGATGTTACAACTACAACAGTAGATACCACAAAGTCTGCTGAAGATGTAGAAAAACAAATGGATAAAACTAAAGAAGCTACAGGTGAAGTAAGTGATGAATCCCAAGTAGGTGATACAACAGTAGACCCTACAAAAACTAAAGTTGCTGATATTCCTGCCGCACAAGGAGAAGGAATACTAATGGATAACCCTGTTCAAAGGGAAATCCAAGATGGAGAATTAATTTCTGGTGCTGCTGATGCTAATAAAGCAGCTAAATTTACCGAGGAAGTACAGGCTGCTACAGCAACACCGACTAAAGAAGCCACAGTTGCAGGTCAACTAGAAAGTCTTATGGGACAGTTTGAGGGTGGTGCTACACCTGCATGGGCTGCAGGAGCTATGCGTAATGCTATGGGTGCTATGGCTGCTAGAGGATTAGGTTCTTCTAGTATTGCAGGTCAAGCTGTAATACAAGCTGCTATGGAATCTGCACTACCTATTGCCCAAGCTGATTCACAAACAATTGCATCTTTTGAAAAACAAAACTTGTCAAACAGGCAACAACGTGCTATGCTTGCTGCACAGCAACGTGCCGAATTTATCGGTCAAGAATTTAATCAGGAGTTTCAAGCAAGAGTTCAGAATGCTTCTAAAATTGCAGATGTAGCAAACATGAACTTTACTGCAGAGCAACAGGTTGCGTTAGAGAATAGTCGTATAGCTAACACTATGGAGTTATCTAACCTGTCAAACAGACAGGCAATGGTTATGGCTCAAGCTGCTAGTGTGTCAGCACTAGAGCAACAAAACCTAAGTAATGAGCAGCAAGCTGCAGTACAAAATGCTCAGAACTTTATGCAGATGGACTTGGCTAATTTAAGTAATGAGCAACAGACTGCAATGTTCAAAGCTCAATCTGCTATCCAAGCAATCTTTAATGATCAAGCTTCTGACAATGCATCAAAACAATTTAATGCTACAAGTGAAAACCAAACTAAACAATTCATGTCTAGTCTGAAAACTCAGGTAGATCAGTTTAACTCTAGTCAGTCAACTGCTATATCACAGTTTAATGCAGGGCAAGAGAATGCAATAGCTCAGTACAACTCTACTATGAATGAGCAACGTGATCAATTTAATGCAACAAACTCTCTGGTCGTAGCACAAGCTAATGCACAGTGGAGGCAGAATACCTCTACTATAAATACTGCATCACAGAATGAAGCTAACAGGATGGAGGCTCAAGCTGCTAATGCATATACACAGGCTACTATGGATCAGATCTGGCAGAGAGAACGAGATCTAATGAGTTTTGCTTTTCAATCCTCAGAGAGTTCGGCAGACAGGACTAATGCAATTGTTCTACAAAAGATGGCGGCTGATGCTACAATTGATGCTGCTGCTTTTCAAGCAGAGATTGCTGCAGCACAACAAGAAGGATCTGGTTGGTCTAAAATAATTAGTTGGATAACAGGAATATCAAGATGATAAATAAAACTGTGCAAAATATTGCAGACCAAATGGTAGAAAGTGGAGCTACTCAAGCAGCTTCAAGGACAAAGAGGGCAATTGGTTTAGGTGAAAGTTCTGCTTCAGGTTTAAGTAGGACTATGAAAAACATACAAGACTCAGTTCAAAATATGTTTGACTATCAAGAAGCAAAACAAAAAAGAGAACGTAAAGCAGCCTTAACTAATAGCTCTAATGAAAATATGGCCTCTTGGGTTGCAGCTATACAAGGCGCAATTGATAAAGCCCCTGATACCAGTAAGGGTAGTAACAAAACAGAATCTGCAAAAGAAATTTTTGGTAGTGATGAAGAAGAAACTACAGACTCAATTTTATCTCAACCTGTTCCAGAACCTGATCCTGTTGAAGACTCTATAGTTAAAGAAGAAGTTACTGCTACAGAAGCTACTGCAGAAACAGAAACTATAAAGTTTGTATTGCCTAAAGAGTTATACGGAAAGAAAGGGGTTCAATTAGGTGAACCTATCTCTAGATCGTATTTTAATAAACCAATACCTGCAGGTGAGCTACGTGGTAAATCTAGAAAGTCTGGAGATATTGATGTAGAATCTCAACAAGAGATTATATCAAGAATGGTTGAGTATGGTCGTAGGATGGATTTATCTGACAGAGAGATAGCAATAGCATTAGCTACAGTAAGGTATGAGTCTGGGTTTAATCCAGATGCAGCAGCTAAGTCTAGTAGTGCTGTAGGTTTAGGTCAGTTTGTAAATCAAACTTGGAAGAATGTGACAGGTGGTACTGATAGAAATAGTATTGATAGTCAGATACAAGCACTCTTTGATTTACAGGTTGAAAATACAGGTATAGCAGAAAGAAAAGGCTACGGTGAAGAGTACATCTATGCAATGCACCATGATGGACCTAAACTAGAGTTAGATGGATTAAGTAAATCTAAGAAACATGTTATGCCTTTCGTACCTAAGTATGAGAAAATGATTAAAGAGTTTTTTTAAGGAACTGATAAATGTTTGAAGCACCTATACCCGGTCAATCCCTGACAGATGAACCTAGAAACTATCCTTGGGAAAGACCCCCTGAAATGACACACCCTGATGATGCTATTATGTATCACATTGAAAGGGTTTCTAAACCAGAAACACTAGACAATGTTCTGTATACACTAGAGTTTGGTATGCCGACAAGACATTTAGCTGAAGTTATGTGTACCTCTGCAGTGTCTCAAGGTATACACTCTGTAGATGTGAGCCTTATTATTACACCAATTATTCAAGAGTATTTAAATGCTACTGCAAAGCAAGCAGGTATACCTTTTAAACAAGACTTTGATAATAAGCAAGAAGCAGAAGCAGATATAAAAAATAAAGCATTAATGCTGTTTAAGAAATCTATAAAAGAAAATAAAGATAAAGATGAGGGTTCTCAGTATTTAGAAAGTCTTACGGATACTCCTAAAGAAGAGCCAGTAGAAGAACCTATGGAAGCTCCTATGGAAGAAGAAAAACCCCAAGGTTTAATGGCGAGGTTATAAAATGGTAGATAGAAAAGCAGTATTAAGTAAAGTAAAACGTGGTGCAATTATCGGTGGTATCGGAGATGCACTTGAAGATCGTTCAAAATTTATACGAGATACATTTCAAAAACAATACGACTACCTTTCTACTCAGGGTGCTAAACGCAATGCAGCAGTAAAAGAAATGCGACAAAAGTTTAGCACTGCCGCCAACTGGCTCAAGTCTAATGGTATGAATGAAGATATTCTTGCCCAACTTATAGCAGACAATCCAGACGAGATGGCTAACTTATATGCTAAAGCTAGAGATCAAAAATTAAAAGGTAATACTGTTAGTGGTGAGATACTTAATACTGCAGTTGAACTAGCTTCTGAGTATGAACCCGGAACTCTTTCAATTCAAGAAGCAATAGAAACAATTACTCCTATCTTTAATAGCACTACTGATCCTGTAGAAAGAGAACGTCAAACATTTGGTTCACTTCTGTTTCCATCTGCTTCACAGGCTGCAGGTGAGCAAGTTCAAAGTGCTAAGATTCTTGGTGATGTTACTGGTCGTGATATTATGGCAAGCCTCGGTGAGACTACATATAAGTCAGGTGACTCAACATCAACAGTAGATTACTCAGGCTTTACAGATTATAATGCTTCTGAGATATCAGCATTTAGATTAGACATGAGGAATAAATATGAAGAGGCATGGGATAATGTTTATTCTCGACTTAGTGCAGTCGGCACACGAGCAGCAACCGAGTGGAGAAAGCAATACGAAGGATTATCTGGTGATAATAAGGTAGCTAGGATGATAACTGACCCAGAGATTGGGCCTTCTATTGCCAGAGCATTTTACCAAATAGATAGTAGTATTGTTAAAGCTCCATACTATGCTACATCGGCAGTAGAAGCTGTTGAAAGTTTCCCAAGTTATTCTTCTAAAGAAATTGTTTTACTGCCCGACCCTACAACAGGAATAGAAGTTCCTAATACATTCTACTTAGATGATGAGGGAAATCCTGTATATGCTACAAACCCTGCAGGTCCGTTAACAGACCAAGCTTTTTTAGACGAGCTTTGGAGTCAGGCTAACTCTTCTGGAAATAATAGTAATAATAATCCACCACCACCACCACCTGTTGGTCCAAGACCTGATATTATAACCTTTAAAAGAGAAAGAAATATTACGTCTAGAACACCTTTAACTCTCCCACAAAATAGAGAGTTAATAAAATTACAAGCAGATTGGGATTCAGAATACGGAGAAACCCACAAGAGTGACGGAACATTAAGGTAAGTAGGACAATAGAATGCAGACATACACTAGTGCAGCCGATTATTTAAAAGCAGGTAGTTCCGCAATGAACATTGTAGAACCGTCTGAGCCTTATAACTTTAGTACTGATATTACTATTGATAAGCTAACTAAAGATGAACCTTTTAAAGTTATCTCTGAATACATGGAAGACAGGTTCGGAATGACTGAGGATAAGTACAGTCGTGAGGATATTGTTGACTCGTATGTTACTAACATGAGATCTTTTTCTGTCGGTAATAGCATTACAACCTTACAAGAGTTGTCCCATTTGAATAGAGGTAAGGACAATGACCTACAAGTAAGGAGAAATAAAGCAGGTAATGCATACAAACTATTTGATAGTATGCAGGGTGTCTATGCCAGTGGTACAACAGGGGATAAAATAGATGCTGCGTATGACTATGGTAAAGCACTTCTTGTAGACCCTGTTAACTTACTATCGTTAGGTGTGGGTAAACTTGTAGCATCGGGTGCTACTAAGGGTGCAGTAGAAGTACTTAAAGCTGCGGCAAGAGAAGCAGGTAAAAAATCTATATCTGAGTCTGCTAAAAAAGGACTTCTTACAAAGTCTATAATTGAACGTAATAAAAGAGAGGCAAGTCGTAGGGCATACTCTGCTGCCATGAAAAGTACAGCATATAAAGAAGCTTTAAAACCTGCTGCTAAAAGAGAGGTGATAGGTACTGGTGCATTCGATACTATTGCAGCAGTAGGATCAGATTACCTTGAACAATCTGCTAGAATAAAAGCAGGAGCAATGGATGAGTACGATCCTTTGCAAGGAGCTTTTGCAACACTTGGTGGATTAACAGGTTTTGGGTTGGCCTATGGTTTAGTAGGATTTAAAGGTGTTTCAGGTAATGCAATTCTATCTGAAGAGTTAGAAAGAGTCTCTCAAATAAAGTCATCAGCTAAAGAAGTAACTGGTGAGCTTACTGAAGAAGCCCTGAAAGAATCAGTTAAGAATGCTGATGGCTCTGCTGTTAAAGAAGCAGTAGAAACTATGCAGCAAAACATAGAACCTTTTATTTCAAAGGTTCGTAGGGGTATTGATCTTAGATATGAAGACTTAGACGATAAGTCTACAGCAACAGATGCTGTGTTAGGCAGATTATTTTTCTTAGGTGATGCTAAGTATGGTATCAAAGGTGTATCTCAAATACTTGAAGAAGTAGGTGTTGCTCCTTATTCTAAAAGATTTGAAGGTGACAGGTTTACTAACTATTTATCAGATGTAATTAAAGCACTAGACCCTGAAGCTAAAAAAGCTGTTGAAGATGCCTTTGAAAATATCTATGGTAAGTTTGATAGTCCTGCAGGTAGACTTGGATTAGAAGATTTTTTAGATGTTGATGCAGCAGAAGTATCAGATGCAGCTAGAATATTGCAGAGACAATCACAACTATCAAAAGTTCTAGGTAGTATAGATAATGCATCCCCAACAGGGGATGAGGTTATGGAATCTATACTAGATGAGGTATCTGTAGATGTATTAGGTAGGGAAAACATAGCTAAAACTTTTAGTGACATTCAGTCAAACTTTATTCGTATGCTTGTCACACATCCGGGAACAACTGCATTGAACGTTATTGGTTGGGCTAACGCATCAGGTACACAAACACTATCAGACATGTTAAGAGGCACTTTGTATGGTGGCACTTCGATGTTAAGTTTATTGGTAGGTAACAAAACTGGTGCAGTAGAGTATGGTAATCGTGCTCGTCAAATGGCTAAACTCCAGAAACAAAAGTTCATGAATATGGTAGATCCATACAGCACTTTTGAAGCTGCTATGGACTATTTAACTTTTAGACCCGAAGCACAAAAAGAAATGTTTAGGTACATGATTGGTGGTGTCGAGGTTGACGCAGTATTAAAAGAGCTTGAACTACCTGCAGGTGAAACACTTTCTAGAACTAACTTTGAAAAGTTTATGAACCTTGCACAAACTGCTTACGGTGTTAAGGCACAAGACTTTTTTACTAAGTCTCAAGAATTTATGTATGCATTAGATAAAAATATAAGGCTTGAGTTTGGTGTAAGCTACAATGAATTTTTAAAACGAGATGACTTAGCTGCACAATTAGTAGATAAAAACAGTAATAGCTACAAGAAGTTTTTAAAGGTAGAAACTAAATCTATTAATGATGCATTAAGAAATACATTCTCTAAAAGATACGGTGGTACTAAAGGGATATTACCGCCGATTGCAGGGGCAATAGAAAAAGCTAGAAACGTTCCTGTTATTGGTGCTATGATTCCTTTCGGACAGTTCTTTAATAACACACTGGGCTTTATGTTTGATCACACTGGTGCTAGTCTTGCTCATAGGTTCTTTACTGGTAACGATAGAGATATGTTTGATTTAGCTACCAAGACTGCGATAGGTTACAGCATTATCGGTGTAAATGTGGCTAGAGAATCAGTAAACTTTGAAGAAGGTTTGGCTTGGTATCAGGAAAGAAACGATAAAGGTGCTATAGTAGATCGTAGATATGATTTCCCTTATAGCTTTTATAAGATGATTGGACGTTTAGGTTGTCATAGTATTCGTGATGGACGAATCCCACCAGAGCTATGGGAAGAAGGCTTAAAACAGTTTGGAACAGCACAGCTTTCTAGGCAGCTAGGCGAGGCTGCACAAGGAATATGGGATACTTTTGGTTATATTTCTGAAGGAGAGTTTTTGGAAGCAAAGGACTCTCTTATAGAAGGTATGAAATCTTCTGCTTCTATGTATGCTTCCGGGTTTACTAGGTTTGCTGATCCTGCTAATCAGATCATAGCTTTGTCACGAGGTGAAGACTATGAGGCCATAGACCGTAAGCAAGGAAGCAAGTTTGTAAACGACAGTACTAGGTACATAGATCAAATCTACGAAGCACTATCAACTGGTGAGCCTATCGCATCAGAAAAGAAATCTGCTTTATCAGATGAACCTCAAGGCGCACCAATAGGACGGATCTTTGGTTATCGGGAAGTTCTTCCGCAGTCTACAATACAAACTTTATTTAATGAAGTGGGTAGACCGCAGTGGAAAACTGACATTCGTAGTGATGTACCAGAGGCAGCTAATGCTTTTAACGAGTTTGTATTTCCAGTACTTGAGATGTATGCTGATGGTCTTGTTGAATCTAATAGGTGGCAACAACTGTCTTCAGCAGATAAAGAGAAACAGCTATCTGCAATATTACAAGTAGCAAAGAAAGATACTAAAGAAGTCTTAATGGCTTCTTATAATACTGATGATAATAAAGTAGGATTAATATATACTATTACGAATAGGAATATTAATAAAAAAGAAATGAGAGACACACTAGAAATCTTTGGTACAAATGAAAAGGAGTTATGGCAGCTTGACTTACCACAACTCCAACTCATTGATTTTTATTTAAGCAACAAGAGAGAAAGAGATGAACTCTTCAAACTTAACTTAAATTGATAGTAGCATTAGGTATGCTATCATAATACCTGTTACCGTCAATAGTATGTTATTCATCACTGTCCTCTAACATGTAGTCTGCCCAATCATATGCTGCCCTTTTTAAGTCTTGCATTTGAATAGCCCCTCGACTTCCCGAAAGTAATCCAGACAAGGCTTGTCCTGCTAGATACCTTCGGGCAGTGAGGGGTTTCATTGCTTTGGTGGTTCGTTTTTTCTTGGTGAACTTTTTAGCCTCATCCTCTAATTTCATTTCTTTTATGCTCGTCCTCTTTAACCTTTTTAAGATTGGAGAAGTAGGCTCTATTAAAGCCATGCTCCCAATCTCTATGGTCGGTTGTATTGGGGCGATAAGGGTTACCTATCTTACCCCTTTTAAAGGCTTCTATCCCTTTGTGGAAAGGCTTCATTTATGAATCTCCTTCATAGCTTCTAGCATTTTTCGTAAGTACCACTCAGCTTTCTCCATATCTTCTACAGGTTTATTCTTATACCCATGACGATGCTGATACTTAATTAAGTTTCCGTGACAGTAACCTTTAAACTCCTCTGGTGTTAACACTTGTTTGATGTAGTCTATACACTCTATACCTTCACCAAGGTTATAATGTGCAGGATTATTTACAGGATCGTAACTCATTGCATCTCCACTAACTCTGCTTCCCCATAGGGAATGTGAAAAAATCTTTCTCCCTTTCGTATGTATCTACCACTAGCTTCAGCTAGGCTTTCTTTAGTTAGCTTAGTATCTTTAATACGCCAAGCTTTCTTCATATCATTACGTAACACATAGAAGTTAAGTACACCATTCTCTCCTTTGTACTTATCTATCAGTCGTTGCTTACGTTCTGCAATTCTTATCTCGGCCCAATCTTTAGGCCAATCTCCTTTCCAAGCTGTTTTTACTTCTACTTCATTAAAGTATGTATAACCATTTTTCTCTGAAACTATATCTGCAAAGTAATCTTCTTTGTCTTGCAGGATAGTATGACCCTTAGACTCTAGGTACTTAGCCAAAGTATCTTTAGCTTTAGCATCATAAGCATTGTAAAGGGAACGGCTGAACTTTCTTTTAATCATAACTCTTTCCTTAGTTTGTGAAGTTAATTATATCTTAGTTGGAACTTCAAAGCAATAGGCTTTTGCTGAAGATTCTGGTGTAGGTCTAGTACTCATCAGTGTTTTTTCCATTTCAGTTGCAGCATTATCACAGGTTTCTTTATCATAGATAATACTACTGTAGGATTGGACTTTGATATTGCCTTCAAACATTATGATGAGTACTAGTACATACATAGGTTTCTCCTTATGTTAAGTCTACGATTTCACAGACATCCCCAGAGCAAGCCATTGTTTGCATTGCTACAGTGTTGTCTTCACTTTCATATGAAGCAAGTTTAGCCCAATCAATTTTATCTGGCATAACAGATAACAAAGTTTTATAGTCACTCTTACCAACCTCTTGATAGGGTGCTTGCTGATATGTGTGTTCGTTGTAAGGTAAGAAAGATACTCCTGACATTTCATCGAAGTGTTCATAAACAAATGCACCTACAGAAAGCCACTCATTTTTTTGTACATTTACAGTTATGCTTGGTTTATGTTCACACCAATGACGTTGATATATTAACCAAGTCTCAAGCTGTTCAATAGCCGTAAGATCTTTAGTTACTATGGCTTTATTAGGAGACTTAACAGGGAAGCTAAACACTGTAGTAGCATCAGGCTTCATAACGTCAGGCTCACTAGGTATACCTTGGTCAATCATAAACTGCGTCAAAGGATCTTTATTATCACCTCTGACAGTACGTATGTAATACTCACTGTGTCTAGGGTGTATCCCACTTGAACTGTCAACAAGTTGTGACACCGTACCACTTGGCTTAACACAGCTAATAGCTGTAGCAACAGGTATGTTAAGACGTTCTGCCCATTCAGCATTTGTTTCTACAGCAATGTGACGAAGGTGATCAAGTGTTTTATCTAAACCTTTATTAGCTATAGTCATTAGCTTGTTGTCCATTATCCCTGTGAGAGACACACCGAGCAGTCGTTCTTCTTCTGTATTTCTGTTCCACACTTTTCGCAGATATGGAAACTTTGTGTATGTGCTTTGGATCGTCCCAAGTATTGTGGCGAGTCGGACTTTTCTAGCCAGTTCTTCCAACGTGTCTGTGGCTCGTACCACAACTTCCGTAAGATTGCAGAACTGATTTGGCCTAAGTATAATTTCACTGCAAGGATTAGTTCCAAACTCATAGTCAGGATTCCGTCTACTATACTTTGCAGCTTGCTTCTTGCTTGCCTCACGATTGAATATACCACGTTCACCACTCCCACTTTCTACTAATGACATCCATTCACGCATGAAGGATACTGCATCTGGTTTCTCTGTATAACTAACACTGTTGTTAGCCAAGGCACGTTGTGGTTCATTCTCCCACCACTGACCTGACTTAGCATGACGCATACGATCATCACTAAGGTTCGACAGAGAGATCATAGCTGACCTACGTACACCACCAACTACAACTACCTCACCAATCTTGCACATGATGTCGTGACATTCAATACTAGACAGCCTACGTCCTTGTGCAGCTTTAAATATACGTACCACAAAGTTAAACAAATCCACCAAAGGTGCAGGGCCACTAGCTCTACCACCGAATGTTTTCAGTCTAGCACCTGCAGGACGAACACGAGATATGTCCCACTGTGGAATCTCACCTGCCCAAAGAAGAGCCATCACTTGTCTGAGAGATTTAGCCCAACCTTCTTTGCTATCCTTCACAACGACTGTGGTATCACTGTCGAACAACTCAGGGACTTCGGGCAGCTTACTGATGAACTGACGTTCAACACTGAACCCAACACCAGTACCACACAAGAGGATGAACATAGCCTCATCGAAGGACTTAGGGTCATCTATGGGTAAGTAACTACAGTTGTACATGCAGGTATTATCCCTGTCTGCTGCTTCCCCGGCAGTCATCATTGACCGCATAGAAGGCATGACTTGTAGGCTAAGAATACTCTCTTCAATATCCTTTGCTGTAAAATCATCTATGTTGGGTTTAACTATATTAGTTATGTATCGTGATACAGTCTCTGCCCAACTCTCCCTGCGTCCTGTATCATCAAGCCACCGAGCATACCGAGAAGTATGTATGAAAGATTGATAGTCTGTTGGTAAATAATTACTCATCGTTTGTCACCACTTCCTTTAAGTGTTCCACGTTCTTTTCTATCTTGAAGTTTATTTAGATTATTCTTTGCTACTTCCCCCATGTTTACATTTAGATCTCTGCACAGTGCAGCAATGTACCAGAGGCAATCACCTATCTCATCAGCAATAGCAGACCTATCGAAGTTGCCATCACGAAGTATCTTCTTTACTTTATTAGCTACCTCACCTGCTTCTGCAGCAAGACCTAATGCAGGGTAGATAACCTGATGTTCCGTTTTGTAGATTGCAGTATCAGATGCAGCCTCTTGATAGAAGTCAAAGCCCATATCTGAAATATCCCAATAGTCTATTTGTTCTTTAGTCAACATGTTGAATGACCTCACATTCAGTTATTATTACATCGTCTAAATCATAAAGAGCATCTTCTACTTTATCCCTTATGACATCACAGTTATCCCCAGATAACTCTAGGAAATTTGCATTTGGATCAACGTTTATGTTTAACGTTACCTCGTATCGGAAACCACTAGTTATACGCAACTAAATCTCCCTGTCAATCTCAAGTTCTATCGGTTCAATATTTTTGTGAAAATATTTTACCATCTCGTAGGCATCATCAAAGCTGTCGAAGTAATACTCTCTCGACAAGATTCTGCCATTTACTTCTACCTTACATAGGTTGTAGTAATACTCCTCACCATCTGGGTAGTAGTCTGTGTATGGCCCAGATTGGACATCCCAAATTTTAACTGGCTTCATTTTTGCTGTCCTTTAGTAGTTTGATGTAATGATCTAGCTCAGATACCACCAACCATTTTTGTCTGTCTGAACGATAGAAAACTACAGGTGGATTATCCGTGTGATTGTCTGCTTGTTCCATCCAAGCATACACAGTTTTTAAAGCCGACTTTCTCCTTTTTACTTCTATTGATAGGGGTATTAGCTTACGTGCTGCAGGTGACAACTGTATGTCTGCACCAGTATCACCCATAACTGTAGACTTTATATCGTCAGGTTCAAGTTCAGGGAAAGCTTTTAGTAAAGCATCCCTGATCTCTTGCTGACCTAGCCTACCTTTCTGTTTACCTTGCTTACTCAATCTATTAACTCAGGTACTTTGGGCTTCTTAACCACATCAATCAAGTACTCCTTACGTCCCCCGGCATACTGAAACACTCTGGCTTCAGGCCAACATGTCTTCCTATACTCGCAACCAGAACAAGTAAAACATAATTTAGTATTCTCTGATGTCTCTGACTGTCGTTCAGTTGCTAGTCTTTCTTTTGGTAATTCGCCAGACACTATCTTTTTTATTTCTGATACTTCTCTTTCTTTGTCTTTCATTTCTTTTGAGAAGTCGTATGTATCTAAGCACAGTTCAAAGTTATCTTTCTGTACGACAAGAAAAGCACCACGTTTTTTATCCTTCACAAGTGGATCATCTTTACCTGCATATACATAGGAACTTAACTGACTTATGTAACCGTATGGATCATCATCACGAAGTAAATGTTTCTTAAACTTATTCATTCCGTATCGTGATGTAGATTTAACATCTATTGTTACACCGTCAATCACGGCATCCCTATGACCTTTGATACCATGTACAGATAAACGATCCTGTTCACCTTGTACATTATGCCCTGCTGCTTTTGCTAATGAAAGCACTAGGGCTTCTAAAAGATCCCCATAAAAGAAAAGACCGAGTAGTTGAGGTTTTAATGGTGCAGCTTCCTCTGTTTTATTTATTCTATACCAAGTCTTTCTTTTACAGGGTGAACCCACAGAGGATAAACTTAGATACCCTCTGGGTTTCTGAGGTTCTTTGAATCTATCATGTGCAACATTAGCTATGCTAGAAGCTAAGTATGCTGTAATTGTTCTGTCCCACCCACCCTTTCCTTCAATTACAGAATAGATATCTTCGACTAGTGTGTTTATGTTAGGCATTACCTACTCCTTAAAATGGAATGTCTTCTGAAACAAGCTCAGTCTCTGCTACTTTAGCAGCAGCTACGTGACCTGACGTAATGTCCTTTGTAAAAGGATCAGGCCCAGACACACCACTCTCACCATCGTAAGATACAAGCTTCACAACTTTAACACGTTCTAGCCGTGTGGTGTAAGAAGAGTACTGTTTGTTCTTGTAGATATCTAGTTCTACTAGAACCTCTGAACCATTACCGATTGGTCCATTAGACTCAAAGCTCCAAGCAGAGCCATCTGGTTTGTACACCGCAGGTGCTCCACCATCCCAATCATTAGGAGTATCAAACTTACGAGTGAACTTAAAGGCACGTCCTCGTCCCTCTGGATCATCCTTACCTGATGACATGCAACCTGCATTTTTAATACGTGCTTCATTGTCTTCGTCAAGAATCATCTCAATTGTACACCGTCCATCGGTGTCTTGCCATTGACCCTGATATCCCTCAAGATCACGATTTTCTTCAAACACTTTTGCCCATTGAGCAATACCTGTTACTGTGATTTTAGCCATTTGCTAACTCCTTTAAAGTTTAGAATTGAATTGTAGCATGTATTAAAAAGAACATGCAAGAACTTTTTTAGTGTATCTCGGAATATTTATTTCCGAACTGCACATCAATACCTAAGTTCACATTAAGTTTTAACTCCTTATTTAGTTTATCAATAGCATTGACAAGTCTAAGTTGGTGTCGTTCTTCATCTCCTTTTCTGACAAGGTTAATTGATTCATCATGGAACTGCCCTACGATATTGGGTCGTACTGTACGATAGTAAGCTACCCACTTATCAAAACAGTAAGCACCTGTAGATTGGTTGAGTGTAGAGAATACATCTTTCTCATATCGAAGAGTGTGCCAGAACTTACTGACAGGATTCTGTACCCACATCTGTCCATTGATACGTTTTACTTTCTTTAGATTATCTGCAGCAAATCTTGCGACAGACCAGTTACGTTCCCAGTATGCATTCAAAAGTTTCTTAGCTTCTTTCTCTGTCATACCTGTTTCTCTAGCCAACTTAGCAGCACCAACGCCATAGGTTGCTGAGTAGTTTACCACCTTGTAGTTCTTTCGTAGTGCTTTTAGGTTAGCCTTACCTGCATTGTGTAAGTCTATGTCGTTCTGTGTAATAGCCCCTGCATGTTTAGCTAGATCAAGGTGTGGATCGAAGCCATGCTTAGACATATCTTCTACATACTTGGGATCATATGGTTTCATATAGTGACGTTTAGTAGTATCTTCAAGTGATGTCATATCAGCACCACATAATACATAGCCCTCTGGTGCTACAAGACAACCACGTATTTCTTTACCCCAAGGTTTATCTATACCGGGAAGATTTACAAGGGGTTTCTTATGCTTGAAACGTAGTGTATTAGTAACACCTTCAATCTCTGCTCTTACATACCCATCTACCTCACACTCTAGCATACCTTTAAAGATACCCAACCTGTGTTGAATTACAGTCAGGCCATCAAGAACATTAACTGATGGGTTACTATCAATCAACAGCTTGACTGAGTTGGTTAGCTCTCCATTCTTTCGTACTTGTGGGATCTTACGATCCTCAACGTACTTATATGTACAAGGATTCCAACCTAGATCAAACAACCACAACTTTACTTGATCAGAAGAATTTGGATTAGGTTCTACAACTCCTTTTACTATTTCTATTTCACCGATATAGTCAGAGGGGTGCATATGCTCTTGAAGTAAAGCATTCCATTCAGCACCTTGCTTAGACAGTGAGCCATCTTTCTTATGCATTACCTTTGGCTTTGACTTCTTTCTAAATAAAGTACGCATAGGCATTACTGTTTTTAATTCAGTAATCTTTTTATCTTGTGCAGATTTTAGTTTATCTACACAATCTTTTGCAAGATCTACATCAAGCTTCCAACCACTTTCTTCTGCAGCATAAGCACACTTCATCTTGAATGAAAGATACTGCAAGAACCTATCTAGGTTATCCTTATCCTTGTAGACCATCATAAATCTCTGGATAAGATTTTCCCAAAGTCTCTTGGTTATCTTAACATCTTCTTGACATCTGTGTTGATACTCTTCTTGAGATAGGTTTACCCAATCAGTTATCTCAGGCTTGGGTACACCGAACTCTTCACCGAAAGCTTCAAGGCCATGCATTCCCAAAGGTCGTTCAGTATTAATTACCCATGACATAGGTAACGTATCATACAACTTAGCTTTAATATTAATACCTAATATCTTTTCAAGTAGTGGTATATCATAACGTATAATGTTATGACCTATCAAAACCTTTTGATTAAGTAATATATTTCGCATAGTATCGTAGTCACTGGTAGAACCTATAGGGTTTCCACCAGTACTGAACGACATACAGTGTATCTTAGTGGCCTCATCTAAGAGGCCGTCAGCTTCTACATCAAAGATCATTACGCCACCTGTGATTCTTCTAAGAATAAATCCTCTCGTAGTATAGTTGTTGTAGGGTCGTAGTATACTGATCCTGCCCTACCTAACTTAGCAAAGGGTCTGTTCTTATCTACAATAAAGTTAGTAGTATTCTGTTCCACTTCATCCTCACTTTCTGCTGTACGTTCTAATTTTATACAGATAATAGCTTCTTCTTCAAGGGATGCAGCATACTTTGTACGTCCATCATCATTGACCTGAGATATAAATATCACACCAATGTTTAGCTCTTTAGCTAACTGAGCCATGCGAGAACCTAGTGTGGTCAAGGTACTAGTAGCACCATCTACACCAGAGTTAGATAGGTAGGCCAGACGTTGCACATGGTCGATGAAGATATAACCTGCACCATATACTGTAACAGCCAGACGTACATAGTCGAGAAGCTTGAGTGGATCATCATGTGACATCATCTCAAAGATGATTGTCCTCTCACCCTTGGTGGCAATCTTAGCAGCCTCAATAACATTCCTCTCTGACACATTATTGTTAGCCGCATCTTCCTTAGTCCTGACATTAACACCAAGCTCATACGTAGCCATAGCACGGTAGGTGGTAGACTTCATCTCTTCCATATGCAGCATAGCTACAGATGTCTCACCGTTGTTCAGTAAGCCTGTCTCAAAGTATCTTATAACCTCAGTCTTACCAGTGCCACGAGGTGCTTTGATAAAGGTAAGACCGCCTTTAACCATACCACGTATCTTGTCATCCAAGCCAGTGTGACCTGTAGGTACATACTCATAGGGACTTTCGTTTATGATTGCTGCTTCTACATCAGCATCAGAACAAAAGAAGTTCTCTGGTGTGTATCGTTGAGGAGACTTAGCAGCCCACATCAACTTATCTTTCTTACCTGTCTCAAGGAACTCGTTTGCATCTTTGCATTCTGTCATGGGTACAAAGTAAAATCTATCTGGAAATGTCTGATACAACTTATCAGCAGCCCTACGTCCTGCATCATCTAGCTCACCTGCATACACAATCTCCCTGAATGTAGAAAGATACTTGAGATTGTGCTTGATAAATTTCTCACCAATGGATGCAGATGGTAAAGACTTGACAGGGAAAGTCTTGCCAAGGATTTGATACAGACTAGCTGCATCGAACTCACCCTCAGTAATGTATATACGTTTGCCTGTACCTGCGTTGAACTCCGGGCCAAACAGGTGGTTCATACCTACGCCTTTGTCTTTGATCCATGACTTAGACTTATCATTACACATACGATACTTAATAGTATGTGGGTACTTGTATGCATACCGTACCTCTTCACCATTAGCACCTGTCTGTATCTGTATACCATATAGCTTACATACATCAGGATCAATGCTTCTAATACCAGTATACTTTACACCAGTAACTGGTACGTTCTGCGGTTGAATACGTTCTTTCAAGGGATACTCCTGTTTAGCCCAATCAAAAGTCTGGGGCATGTTTTTCATAGGGTATGCTCTACTGCAAGAGTGGCAGTGACCATAGCCATCGTCATTCCAATTGAATGCATCGGAAGAACCACATTCAACATATGGACAAGGCGAGTGGGGATTATCTGACATTTGTTTTTCCTTTCGATGTCGGGTCAAGATAGGTTACTACCCTACCTGTATTCCATCTCTTAGCTTCTTCTTCTGCTTCATGCAAGTTATTAAATATCCAAACCTTGTGTTCTTCTGTCCAAGGATTCTCCTTACGGACATAAGTGTGCTCTCCTAATTCTATTTCTATTTCTACTGCATACATTATTTATCCTTTCGGTTTAGGTATAGGCAATCCAGACCAATCATCGCATGGATCGTCACTCATTAGTGTCTTCCTTTAGCTAGTGCCATCCATGACACAGGGAATAACTCATGCATCTTGAGGCTGATTTGTTCAGCCACGTACCGTGTCTCAAATTGGGTATCACTAGCACAACGTAATACACACATATCTGAGAATGCATCTAGTGATCCTGACCAGTACCACTCAGTCATGGTGCTTTGGGGCAACACCATACGTGCTTGCTCTGGGCATACACCTACAACATTAATTAAACGCATGTAG
>Ga0208899_1001202_pt1 | contig 18403 bp, 25 predicted proteins | sample VirMetDEL_Nov_24_FD_184518 | JGI IMG/M metagenome (GOLD analysis project Ga0208899, IMG submission 184518) | Aqueous microbial communities from the Delaware River and Bay under freshwater to marine salinity gradient to study organic matter... | ecosystem: Environmental > Aquatic > Marine >... | reverse complement strand
GATCTAAAAGTTGTCAAAACTTATGGAGATCCATGTTTGTTGACAGAGGTCACTTGCTGGAAGTGGTAACAGAAACGCCCCTGCAATTTCTTGCAAGGGCGATAGGACTGAAGTACACTAGAAGAACCAAAAACAAGTGCAGGGTCAGAATAGGACGATCCTGCCCAAATGAAAAGGGTAAAAGCGATGTCATTCAAAGCGACAAATTGGGCGCTGACCATCAAAGGGCTGAAGCCAGCCACCAAAATCGTGCTGATCTATCTATCTGATCGGTTCAATCCTGATTATGGATGCTTCCCCAGCATCGCCAAGCTTGCTGAAGATTGTGAGATGTCAGAGAAGTCGGTGCATACTCACCTGGACAAGCTGGAAGCCGCCGGTCTCATTACAAAGACAGCCAGGACAAAGGGAAATGGCATCAAAACGAGCAATAGTTACAAGCTCCATATGTCAACAAATCCCGATATGAAAAATTTACAGAACGGATATGTAAAATTTACAGGTTCCGATGTGAAAAATTTACATACTAACCTAGTAAGTAATAACCATGTAAAAGATAACCTTAATAATATGTCCATTTTTGAGGATCTCTGGAAGATCTATCCGAAGAAAGTCGGCAAGGGTACTGCAAGGAAAGCACTGGCGACAGCAATGAAGAAAGCTCCAATCGATCAGATCCAGCACTCGCTCTCGCTCTTCGTCCGATCATGGGGACAGCAAGATAAGAAATTCATGCCGCACCTGGCAACATGGCTAAACGGTGAGCGCTGGGATGATGAAATACAGCAACCATCTCTCCAGGATATGACAAGCGACCAGCAGATGCAGGCAATCCTCGGCTCACTGGAAACAGACAGAAAGATGATCCAATGAATTACGAGCAGAGAACAAAAGCTATCGGCGCATGGTTACAGAAAGAATTGCAGTCGTATGACGTACCGGCAAACCACACGCCCGAAAGAGCAGCAACCGAAATGACCGCAATGGTCGAAGACATCAACAGCGAGATCGTCAGCTCCATAAACGAGGAAGGACTAACCAACATCCTCCGCAACATGGGCAAGGACATCCGCAAGAACAATCGCACCCGATCATGGCCAACAATCTACAACATGGTCAAAGCAGCACAGAAATGCAGTGACGCATACAAGCCACCAATCTTAGGACCGGCAAAGTCAATCGCCTGGGACAGTGATGCAATCAATGCCAGACGCATGAACCACGGGGAAGCGGTAGCAGATAACTACATCACAGGCAAAGGTGCAGATAGGCTATTAGAAAAAAACCTCGTGACGATGAACGTCATTCAAATGTATCGGCAAAGCCTGGAAGAAAACCGCATAGAGACATACGCCCGTAGAGAGCAACCCACCGATCCAATAGAGGACTATCCGTTTTGAGACCCAAACAACTCAGAGCCAAAGATCTAAGAGCCTTTGCAATCGTTCCCATCAGAGCGATTAAAGACCCACGGATCACGCCCAAGACGCTCCGGGTTCTCATTGCCTTCTGTAGCTACTGCGACAGCATCGGACGCACCTTCGTCAGCAATGAACGCATAGGCCAAGATATCGGCAGCAAGCGAACAGCAGTAGGATACCACGTCAGGAAGCTCAGAGACTACGGCTACATGGTTTATTGTAGACCATTCTACAAAGGCCAGAGATCCACAAGCAACCGCATCGTCTTCGATCCTCACGTCAAATACGAGGACACACTGCGCTCCAGGCTAACAGCCAAACAGCAAATGGAACTAAGTGAAGCAGAAACAAACGCACAACTTAAAGAACAGATAGATAAATCTGGCACTAACTGCGAGTTTGAACTGGACTTATCTAGGTTAAGGGCTGAATTTCAGTATCTCACGACAGACTATTTCACGAGGGCAATTGGCGCTGGATGGAGGATTAAGCCGGATGTCGTGCAGTCAGCAGCGATCATGCTGGCTAATCAGGCCGTAGAGCTCCTCACAGAGCCACACAGTGACGAAACGGAGGCGGCATAGGTATGGGTAGCCAAACGATCTTACCGGCAATGGTTCGGGCGCACAACGAGTCAGGCTGTATTAAGAGTTATAATCCACATTATGTTAAATTGCAGACACAAGATGTTGTGGCTGACGGGCATCTAGGCACAAGAACACCACGATCCCGCCACATTTGGAGCAGCACCCCTTGCCCCCCCACCCCCTCGCGCCTACTGTGCAGTCCCCCACGAAACTATTTTCCAAAAAACCATGAAAGGAGGCTCCCATGCCTAACAAGAAGCCAGGATTATATGCGAACATCCATGCTAAGAAGAAGCGTATTGCTGCTGGTAGCGGCGAGAAGATGCGGAAGCCAGGTAGCAAGGGCGCTCCTAGTGACGCTGCTTTTCGCAAGGCTGCCAAGACTCGGATGAAGAAGTCTTATGGATGATGGTGTAACTGTGTGGGTTGTTTATCCGGATGGCCTGCGCATCTACCATGATGGTAAGCAGGTTGGTTTGATACCTACTGATAAGTTTCCTAACGTGATTAGGGATCTTGCGAAGGGGCTATTGTAATATCGTTTTCTATGCGATATCGTAATCCCACTGTAAAGTTGTATAGGAGATACACATGAACAAGCGATTTAGTGTTGTGCAAGCGAAGGAAGTGCCTGGTCGGGATAAGCCTGTTTGGCTGCGTCATGGCATTGCCTTTCAGAATGACAAGGGGATCAGCATCAAGCTTGAGGGATTGCCTTTACCCAACAAGGAGGGTGAGGTTTGGTTGAAGTTGTTTGAGGATGATGGCAATCGTTCTCAGCAAGCGGCTCCTGCTGCTGCATCATTAGACGACTCCATTCCATTTTAGAGTTGACTTGGTGTCAAGCCTAACAATAAGATCATAGGCAGGAGGTACTTGCCTATGATTATCAAGCCAGTTTTGTCGATAGAAGGTGCTTTTGCTAATGATCTCGGCCAGATAAAGTTTCCAGAATCTACTTTAAAAATGCCGAATGGCGGAGTGAGGCGTTATAAGACGCGGTGGGTATTTGGAGTTAAGCGGAAGGCAAGCAAGACAGCTAGGCATCAATACTATGGAACATTGCACCGGGGGAAAAATTATAAGATGCACAGGTTGATTTGCGAGGCGTTTCACGGCCCAGCCCCAGATGATAAGCCAATAGTGATCCATATAAACGAAAACGCATTGGATAATCGTCCTAAAAATTTAAGGTGGGGAACTCAGAAGGAAAACCTGAATATGCCTGGCTTTATAGAATACTGTAAAAGCAGAACTGGCGAAAATAGCCCATACATAAAGGGCAAAAGAAATGGCTAGAAAGAAAGAGGATAAGATAAAACCTATCCCGCCGGTTGGTCGGTTCGGTGGTGCGCGTGTGTTGCAGCGCCGGATTGGCCGGTCGGAGACTTTGGCTCAGAACAAAGAGGCTGTTGCGACTGAGCTGATTGCGATGGGTACGGCTCGTATGACTGACATCATTGATCTTCATACTGGTCAGGTTAAGCCGCTAGATGAGATCCCTTCTGAAGCATTGGCTGCGATTAAGAAGGTTACTGTTGGCCAGTACGGCACAACGATTGAGATGTTTGACAAAGTGAGCGTTCTGCGCATTCTGGCTAAGGCCAGTGGCTTGCTCGATGTAGAGAAGAACGTGGACAAGCCTTCGATCATTGGGATCAACATGAAGGGTCCAGAGATTACCACAACATATGAGGCTGACGATGAGTAGGCTGGAAGTTAAGGTTGCAGAACTTGAGGATAAAATTAAACACATTGAATTTTTGCTGTGTGTTTCTGAGTTGGACAAGGGGCTTCCAATAACCGTATGCAAGAGGTTTAAAGAGCATGGCCCAAGTGAGGGATGTGAAGTAGCCTTTGTTGCAAGGCCAAGACACAAGCAATATTGCAGTCCGGTATGCAAGAAGTCAGCCTGGGAAAAAAGTAATCCAGGTCGTAAGGATGTTAACAATGACTGATCTCCCCAGCATGAACTTGGATTTCTCTAAGTCTGCTACGGTCTGGAAGTTTTTACACGATAAGTCTTTTGTTCGCGGCCTGATGGGTCCGGTGGGATCGGGCAAGTCATACGGCTGTGCTGCTGAGATTATGTTAAAAGCTGTTCAGCAAAAGCCCTCTCCGCGTGATGGCATCCGGTATTCCCGGTTTGTGATCGTGCGCAACACCTATCCAGAGCTTAGAACAACTACAATTAAGACCTGGCAGGAGCTATTCCCGGAAGATGTATGGGGTCAGATGCGCTGGCAACCGCCTATTACCCACCATCTTAAACTCCCCAGCAGAGATAATGCCCCTGGTATTGACTGTGAGGTTATATTCATGGCCCTTTCTACGCCCCAAGATGTGCGTAAGCTGCTGTCATTGGAGCTAACTGGTGCGTGGGTGAATGAGGCTAGAGAGCTACCAAAGGCTGTGATCGATGGTTTGACTCACCGCGTTGGTCGTTATCCTACCAAATCCGATGGTGGTGCGTCCTGGTATGGCATTATCATGGATACTAACCCGCCCGATGCGGATCACTGGTGGCATGAGCTGTCAGAGAAGAATCCTATCGGTGGCCGGTTCCCGTGGAAGTTCTTTCGTCAGCCAGGTGGTGTCTTGGAGGTGTCTGCCAAGGATCTACCAGAGAACCCGGAAGCAAATGGTTTTGTATTTTCCGGTGGCAAGTGGTGGATGGTTAATCCTTCTGCGGAGAACAAGACGCATTTGCCGGATGGTTACTATGAGCAGCTTCTCGGCGGAAAGAATGCTGACTGGATCAGGTGCTATGCAGAGGGCAAGTTTACCTTCGTGCAGGAAGGCAGGCCGGTTTGGCCGGAGTATGATGATGAAATGATGTCTGCGGATGTGCAGTATGATCCGCAATACCCGTTACAAATCGGCGTTGACTTTGGTTTGACACCGGCGGCTATCTTTGGGCAGAGAACATCTGGCGGTGCGTGGAAGATCCTCGATGAGCTTGTGACGTTTGACATGGGGCTTGAGCGCTTTGGGCAAGAGTTGATAGGCAAGATCGCTGCAAGCTTCAACAAAGCAGAGGTGCAGATCTGGGGAGACCCTGCTGGGAACAAGCGTGACGAGATCTACGAGGTTACAGCCTTCGATCACTTGCAGTCTATTGGGTTTCGCGCACAGCCGACAGATAGCAATGCTTTCAATGTAAGGCGTGAGGCTGCTGCGGCTCCTATGAACCGGCTGGTTGGTGGCAAACCTGGTCTTCTCGTTAGCAAAAAGTGCTTGAGGCTGCGTAAATCTTTGAGCGGCGGCTATTTCTTTAAACGTGTGTCTATGGGCGCTGGGCAGGATCGGTTTAAAGACGCGCCGGTGAAGAATGAACACTCTCACTGCGGGGATGCGTTTGGATATCTTATGCTCGGTGGCGGTGAGCAGCGCAGATTGCGGCGCGGAACCTATGGCGGAAGCTTTGCGGGTGGGCAAACATTCAACGCAAGCACAGATTTCGAGGTCTTCTAATGGCTTTAGTGCAGCTCCCCCAGGTAAGAATGGGCCACGATGAGCACATTGTGCCTCTAAGCTATGAGCATCTTACCAGGATACGGCTCAAGAAAGAAAACCGTGACTTCGTAAACGTGATACCAAACTATCTGGATTACGTCTGGGATCACGCAGTAGATGGTATGAGCTGGGCAGGTATAGGCAGGGGCAAGGTTATCTCTGCATTTGGTATTAGGCCATTCTGGGACGGTGTTGCAGAAATGTGGCTTATACCTGGAGAGGAGATAGACCGCCATGCGATATCGGTTATACGAGCTTCTAAACAACTAACCGATACCGCAATAGCTAATAATGGCATAAAAAGACTACAGATCTGCGTAAATAGCGATAACGATACCGCATTTAGGTTTGCCAAGGCACTACGTTTCGAGGTAGAAAGTATTATGAGAAAGTACGGACCGGATGGGTCTGACTACTACATGATGGTGAGGTTTTAATATGTCTGGAATATTTGGCGGTGGTGGATCTTCGGCTCCCCCTCCTAAGTCAGCAGCACAAATTCGTGCAGAGCAAGATGCTGAGGCGGCCAGAACTCGCGCAGAGGAACGTGCGACTTCTAGAGAGAAGTCAGAAATGCAAGGCGTTCAACGCCGCCGCCGTCTTCGTAGAATTGGTGGTATGCGTTTGTTGTTCTCCCCCGCTCGGCGTGAGGGTCCAGACTCGCAAAATTTAAAGACTAGGCTCGGGGGTGACTAATGGCCAGTTTCGCACAGCAGGTTAAGATGGACTTTAACAATGCTGTTAGGTCTGTTGGCAGAGCTTTCTCTGGAGCGTCAAAGCCAAGGGGCGCTCCAGTATCCATGAAGAAAAACACTCTAAGAAGCAGGAAGTCTGCTGCAATGTTGAAGAATATGATGGCTAACAGCAACAAAAGCGATGATGGCCCTGGTTATTCTCGCGCTCCGGCTGGCCCCACTCCAGAGCAACAGGTTGCTTCTGCCAGGGCTGCTGAAAGAGAGGCTAAGATAAAGAAGGGCAAGGCTCGGCGCAAGAAGTATGAGGCCGCCCAGACTATGGCTAAAAAGATGAAGCTAATTTTTGTAGATTAGAAAGGCTCGACATGACTCAAATCAAATCAGATCCCCGCGTTCACCACAGAAATCGTCCAGAGGTTGAGATGGTTCGCGCGAGAAATGCCAAGGGCGGGTTTGTTGCTGACGATCCTAATACCCCTGAGAATGAAGCCTGGGTAGAAAAACCAAAGGCTAAAGCAAAAGCCAAGCCCAAAGCTAAAGCCAAGAAGTAAGATATGGTTAAGAAGGCGCACCAAAATCCGAAGGGCGGTCTTAACGAGGCCGGTCGAAAGCACTTTGAGCGTAAGGATGGGGGCAATTTAAAGGCTCCCGTCAAGACAGGGACCAATCCCCGGCGTGTTAGCTTTGCTGCTAGGTTCGCTGGGATGAAAGGCCCGATGAAGAATGAGAAGGGTGAACCCACCCGCAAGGCTCTGGCTCTAAAGGCATGGGGTTTTGGATCGGTAGAGGCGGCGCGTAACTTCGCTAACCGTAATAAAAAAGGATAATGAGATGGCTCGGCTAGACGTAAGAGAGATCATGGAGCGTGAGGCCAAGGCCCAATCCCGCAAGGATCAATGGCGTACTATCTATGAGGATTGCTACGAGTTTGCTCTGCCGCAGCGCAATATGTACGATGGAAACTATGAGGGTAACACCGCCGGTCAGAAGAAGATGGGCCGTGTGTTTGACTCCACAGCTATCTCAGCCACTCAGCGTTTTGCTAACCGCATACAGGCTGGCTTGTTCCCACCTCAGAAGCAATGGTGTCGCCTAGAGGCTGGCACTGGCATCCCAAGAGAACAACAGCCACAGGCTCAAGCTGCGCTTGATGCTTACACTGAACGGATGTTTGAGGTAATGCGCCAGACTAACTTTGATCTGGCTATGGGCGAGTTCCTTCTGGATCTCTGTGTGGGTACTGCCGTAATGATGGTGACGCCTGGTGATGAGGCAACTCCGATCCGTTTTACACCGATCCCTCAGTATCTCGTTTCGATTGAAGAAGGCACATTCGGCAATGTCGATAATGTTTATCGCAAGCTACGAATGAAAGCTGAAGCGATACCGCAAGAGTTCCCTGATGCTGAAATGACGCCGGAATTGGTAGATGCGATATCAAGATCACCATCTAAAGAGATCGATCTTATGGATGCTGTGATCTATGATTACGAAAGAGCGATCTATTGCTATCATGTTATCTGGCCTGGTAAGCGGCAAGATCTGGTCTACCGCACCATGAAGTCTTCGCCATTTATCGTTGCGCGTTACATGAAGGTTGCCGGTGAGATCTATGGCCGTGGCCCACTGGTGACTGCGATTGCTGACATCAAGACGCTAAACAAGACCGTTGAGTTAGTTTTGAAGAATGCTTCCTTGTCGATCTCTGGCGTATATACTGCTGCTGACGATGGCGTTCTTAACCCTCAGAACGTAAAGATCCAGCCTGGTGCAATCATTGGTGTGGCTCGTAACGGTGGCGCACAGGGTCCGTCCCTGTCTCCTCTGCCCCGTGCCGGTGACTTTAACACAAGCCAGATCGTTATGAATGATCTGCGCATGAACATTAAGAAGATCTTGATGGATGATACGTTGCCGCCTGACAATATGTCAGCCCGGTCTGCGACTGAGATTGCTGAAAGATCCCGTGAGCTTGCTTCTAATCTTGGTTCTGCGTTTGGTCGATTGATTGATGAAACTATGATCCCGCTGGTATCGCGCATTCTCTATGTAATGGACCAGGCTGGCTACATCGATCTGCCGCTAAAGGTCAACGGTGTAGAGGTAAAGGTCACGCCGGTGGCTCCTTTGGCTCAGGCTCAGAAGTTACAAGAGGTGAACGATATCGTGCAGTTTATGCAGATTGCCAACTCTCTAGGCCCACAGGGTCAGATGGCATTGTCGATCCCACGGATTACAGCATTCATTGCCGATAAGATGAACATCAAACAGGACTTGCTTACCACAGCGGAAGAGCAAGAAATGATGATGCAACAGATGCAGGCGCAAGCAATGGCCGAACAAGGGCCGCCGACTGCTAATGATGGTGGAGCAACAATGGAGGCTATGCAATGAGTTCACCCGATGGGTGGGAAGGTTTAACCCAAGCAATAAGCGAAAGCCCAAAGGCTGCTGATATAGATGTTCTATACGGCAAGGTTTTTAAAAGCACAGAGGGGCAACGTGTTCTAAGTCATTTGCGCAGCATAACGATTGAGCAACCGACTTGGTTTCCTGGAGAGGATGCGAGTTTCGGCTATGTAAGGACAGGCATGGCAGAGATGGTACGCATGATTGAGAAAAGAATAGAAAGGTCAAACAATGGCTGAAGCAATGGCAGAACAAGTGGAGGCTGACGCCCCAATGATTAACGTGGCAGAGCCGGACACTCCTCAAGAGGATGCGCCGGTTGCTGTGCATGAAGAGCCGCAGGGTGAGCCTGCTGCTGCAAGTGATGATGAGCCGTTAGAGCGGCCAGATTATTATCCAGAAAAGTTTTGGGATGAGGATGGCCCAGATGTTGAAAAGCTGGCAAAGAGTTATGCAGAGCTTGAGAAAAAGTTTAAAGCCGGAAAGCATAAAGCACCGGAAGAGTATGATATATCTGCACTTGCGGATCAGGGTTTGGACTCTGACGATCCGACTGTCGCCGTATATCAAGATTGGGCTAAAGAAAACGGGATTAGCCAGGGTGCATTCGAGGATCTTGCAGGCCGTGTGCTTGCCTTGTCTAAGGATGAGCAAGAGAGCGTACAGTACGATCAGCGCGTGGAAATGGAAAAATTAGGGGCTAATGCCTCTGAAAAGATCCAAATGACTGAGCGTGTTCTGATGAAGGCTCCTTTGAGTAACTCTGAGCGTGAAGCAATAGCATATTCACTTAATAATGCTGACGCAATTAATGCTTTCTTGAAGTATCACCAGGCCATTACTAATGAGAACATTCCTATTAAGCCTACGATCCAGCAAGAGACCATGACAAAGCAGGATTTGCAAGTTGCTATCTCTGACCCGCGCTGGCAAAGCGATGCTGCTTGGCGCACTCAGATGGAACAAAAGTGGTTTCAATCTCAGCAGAAGTGATAGAGACTTGCAATAAATATCGCTTGCGTGTATTTTAGCCTTAACGGCTAACCGTGCTCGGCCCGTTGGATGTAGTAATCTACTGGTTGGCGCGGCCATAACGCGCAAGCGACCGCCCGGAACCTCGGATAACGGAAGCGTTTAATTGAAACGCAAAAGGAGGTTTTTGCAAATGGCGATTAACGTCTCAACCGCGTTTGTTGATCTTTTCGATTCTGAGGTCAAACAAGCGTATCAAGCCGAATCTGTGCTTCGTGGCACAATGCGGACCCGCACCGGCGTTGCCGGTAATACTGTTAAGTTCCCAACAATCGGTAAAGGTGTAGCTACGCTCCGCGTACCACAAACCGATGTTACTCCACTTAACGTCACATACGGCCAAGTAACTGCGACAATGGAAGACTACATTGCAGCAGAATACTCAGACATCTTCCAACAGTCCCACATCAACTTTGATGAGCGTTCTGAATTGGTACAGGTTGTATCTAAGTCTATTGCTCGTCGCATGGACCAGATCATGATCGATGCTCTGAACGCGGCCACTGGCACATCTACTGTTGCAACAAGCATTGGTGGTGCTGCTTCTAACATGAACATCGAAAAGCTCCGCGCTACTGCAAAAGCTATGAACGAGAAAAACGTACCTTCTGAAGGCCGTAACTTGCTCATGCACGCTTCTCAGCTAGATGCTTTGCTCGGTGAAACTGAAATCACAAGCCAAGACTTTGCTTCTGTCAAAGCTCTTGTCCAAGGTGAGATCAACACATTCATGGGCTTCAACATCTTGACAATGGGCGACCGTGACGAAGGCGGTATTCCTAAGCCTTCTACTCGTACCTGCTTTGCCTGGCACAAAGATTCTATGGGCTATGCTGAGTCGATGGCTCAGAAAACCGAAGTCAACTATGTCCCAGAAAAGACATCGTTCTTGGTTAGCTCCATGTTCTCTGCTGGTTCCGTCGCAATCGACGGCGAAGGCATTGTCAAAATTTCTTGCACTGAATAAGGAGAATAAGACATGGCATTCGCAACAGCAAATTGGGCAACAGTTGGCGCTTCTAAAAGCGGCAATGCTCCAGCTATCTACAGCTATAAGTCTGCTACAGACAACAAAGCTGCTATCGCTGGCTCTGGCTATTTCAACACAGTTGAAGCTCTTATCACTACTGGTGATTGGATCTACACATACGGCAGCGATGGCGGTCAAACGCTTGTCGCTACCAACACAGCAGGCGTCATTACAACGGCTGTAATCTAAAGAAAGAAGGGGCTGGATACTCTGGCCCCTTCCACCCTTTACGGAGAACGATATGGCTGCTGGTGATACCTCACTCTCGATCTGCTCGGATGCTCTGATATTGTTGGGCGCTTCGCCCATTTCTTCTTTTACAGAAGGATCTGATTCAGCCCAGGCTTGTGATCGACTTTATCCAGATCTCCGCGACTCGCTGCTTTCAAACTATCAATGGAGTTGGAGCGTTAAAAAGGTGCAGCTAAATCGGCTGTCTACTGCTCCTATCGATGAGTGGAAATATGCCTATCAAATGCCAGGGGATATGCTCTCCGGCGTCTTAGCCTTATTTACAAGCGCTGGTATTGGCGAGAACCCTGTCCGGTATGGATGGGAAGTTTACGGCGATCAGCTATACACAAATTTCGAGAAGGTTTTTATCGACTACCAAGGTACAATCGATGAAAGCAAAATGCCAAATTACTTTGTGCGCCTTCTCCGCACCTCACTGGCTGCTGAGTTAGCCTTTACAATTACCGATCAGATTAGCAAGTCAGACTACTTTCGGGCCTTGGCATATGGCTCACCCGGTGAGTCAAACCGTGGTGGCTTGATGCGTGAGGCAATGAACATAGATAGTCGCGGTAAGCCGCCGCAGATCATTGAGGATTATTCTCTTATTGATGTGAGATACTAAAATGCGGATTATGCAGTTCCAAACCAATTTCTCGGTTGGTGAGCTTGATCCGCTTATCCGCGCTCGTACCGACTTGCAGCAATATCAGAATGCTCTTGAGGAAGCTACGAATGTAATCATTCAGCCGCAGGGTGGGTTCAAGCGCCGGGATGGTACGAAGTTTATCTATGACTTTGGCTCAAGTTTTACTGACTTCAAGGTAATCCCCTTTGAGTTTAGCGTTGATGATAGTTACCTCTTGGTGTTTGTCACTCAGAGGATCTATGTGTTTAAGGCTGGTGTCTTGCAGACCAACATTAACGGCTCTGGTAATGACTATATTACGGCAACCGATATCACTACCGCTATGCTGGATGATATCAACTATACCCAGGCGGTTGATACGCTCATTCTCTGCCATGAGGATCTTCAGACTAAGAGACTTGTGCGAAACGGTGACACAAGCTGGACGTTGGAGAATCTGCCTCTGACAAACCTTCCTCAGTATGCTTATGCCTTTGACACGCATCAGCCAGACTTTACGATCACGCCCAGCGCCACAACTGGAAACATTACGATCACAGCTTCGTCAATGACTACTGACACTGGTACGGCCCAGGCTGGAAGCTCAAACACGATTACTCTCAAGGCAGCAACAAACTACACCGATGACGATCAACCAAACGGTATGTTTATTACTTTAACTTCTGGTACTGGATCTGGACAGACGCGGCACGTTGAGGACTATGTAGCTTCCACCAAGGTTCTGACTGTCTATCCCGCATGGGATACGGCTCCCGATAACACCACTGGCTATAAGGTTTCTGCATTTGCAGAGGCCGCTGTCGGTGAATACGCTCAAGTCACAAGCACTTTTGGTCGCGCTCGGTATGTAGAGTATGTTTCTGACACGGTAATGAAGGCCGTTACGGAGGTTGATTTCTTTGACACCGATGCTGTTACTGCTGGTTTCTGGGAAAGCGAACATGGTTACGAAGATGTTTGGTCCAGCACTCGCGGCTGGCCTCGGTCTGCTGCATTCCATGAGGGCCGGTTGTATTTTGGTGGATCTAAGTCTCGGCCAAATACTATCTGGGGTTCTGGTGTAATCAATTACTTTGATTTCAACGCCGGTACTGGACTTGACGATGAGAGCGTTGAGGCAACAATCAACACTAATCAGCTCAATACTATCGTCAACTTGTTCTCTGGCAACGACTTTCGGATCTTCACAACCGGTGGTGAGTTTGTAATCCTGCAAGGAGCCAATGATCCAATCACACCGTCTAACTTCTTTGTCAGGCCACAGACACGGCTAGGAGCAAAGTCTGGTATTCCGATTGAAGAGCTAAACGGCGCGTCAATCTTTATTCAGCGCCAAGGTAAATCTATCAACGTCTTCCAGTTTGGCGATACTACAGCATCCTATCAGGTGCAGAACATATCGGCACTAAGCTCTCACTTGCTAAAGAACCCTGTAGATATGGCCGCGCGTAGGGCTGCATCTACAGATGAATCGGATCGCCTGTTTGTGGTTAACGGTACTGACGGATCGATGGCGGTTTACTCTATCCTGGTCGGTCAGAATGTTATTGCGCCAAGCCGGTTCACAACAGACGGTGAGTTTATAGCTGTGGGCGTTGAGGTTGCAGATGTTTATGTGATCGTTAAACGGACTATTGATAGCACTGACAACTATATGCTGGAGAAGTTTGACCCAGATCTTACGCTAGATAGCGCTAAGGAGGGCGGAGCGGCTTCCTCAGTGACGTTACAGCATCTTGAGGGGGAGACAGTCCAGATCATTAGAGATGGCGTTCTAGAGCCAGAACAGACTGTCCCAGGATCTCCTTACACAGTTACGTTTGCTTCTGCTGCTACGTCTAGCTACCAGGTTGGTTTGAATTACACAGTCACAGCTAGGACGATGCCTGCGGAGCCGGTGCTATCTTCTGGATCTGTGCAGGGCTTTAAGAAACGTATTATCCAGGTTGATGCTATTGTGAACAGCACGAAGGATATGACGATTAACGGCAAGCAGATCTCGTTTAGAAACTTTGGCGAAGATGTGTTGGATTCACCCGTGGAGCCTTTCACTGGCATAAAAACTGTGCATGGCTTGTTGGGGTATAGCGGAACGGGGCAGATTACTATTAGCCAGAATGTTCCATTGGAAATGATTGTTCTCGGTCTTGAGTACCGGTTGAGCGTGGGGAGTTTATAAATGGAAGCTGCTTTTACAGTTGTATCGATTGGAAGTAAGCTTGCTCAAGCTAGTGCGCAAAGAAATGTCGGCGCTGCGCAGCAGGCGAGCTATGAGCGGCAGGCAGAACAGGCGGAGCTGCGCGGTCGATCGGAGGCCATTGCATACAAGCAGAAAGGGTCCGAAGCCTTGAAACGATTAAATGAAACGCTGGCTGCTATCGTGGCTAGAGCTGGTGCTGGAGGTGTTGATCCTACGTCTGGGTCTGCGGTTACAGTCCAACAGTTTGCAATGGGCGAAGGCATCGAAGAGTTTAATATTGCCGCTGATAACGCCGCTTTGGCTCTTGGTGAGGGTTATACTCAAGGTGGTATTTACAGATCCGCTGGGTCTATAGCAAAGAAAACTGCGGACGTTGCTGCACTTGGTAGTGTTGGTGAGGCCGCTTATATGGCCGGTCAGTTAATATAGGTTAGGTTAGAATATGGCACAACTTCCACGATATCAGCGATTGGGCCTACAAACCCGTCAGCCGGGGAATATTGACTTTGCTGATATACGGGAACAGGCAAGGTATGCCGACACTCTTTCTCAGCAACTAAACCGGATGTCTGACTTCGCGTTTAAGAAAGCCTCTGAGATGGCTGTTGAGCGCGGCCAGGAGCGTGTGCGCGAGGAAGGTGCTTTACCTACACTTGAAGCTATAGAAGAGAAGGGCGGCCCTACTACAATAGCGGAACGTGCAGCATATGCTCTCGGCAGTCGCGTGGCTGTTTCTGAAATACAGAACGAAGCTGAAATCGAGATCATGCGGATCTTGAACGATGCTGAAAGAAATGAAACTCCATTCACCGCTGTTCAGGCGCAACTTGCAGATGTGACGGATGGATATTCGGCTTCACTTAGCACATTAGACCCAGAATCGGCATTGCTCTTGAAGGAACGGCTTTCCGGTTCATCTATCAAAGCTTCCGAAAGATATTCTAATTGGTATGTTAATCTGCAAGCCGCAAAGGCCAAGGCAAAAATAAACGATGCTGCGGATCGTCAGCTTGAAGTTATTTTGCAAGAGGCAATTCTTCCTGGAGCAAACAAGAGAACTATAGAGCAGTCATTGGCTTCTTCTTCTGAGTTGCTTTCAGGATTGGGCGCTTCCGAAAAACAACTAAACGCTTTTGAGGAAATGGCTTATAGCGCTGCCTTTAAGGAAAATGTGCTTTACAAATTCAATGTAAGTTCTCTTGATGAGAAGGCCCGTTTTCTTGAGCAAATGAAGACAAAGCCTATGCCGGGAATGTCTCTTGAGCAAACACAATCTTTTAGGAAATCACTTACAGCAGATTACAATGCTCAGGTTAGAGTGACGCAGGGCGAGGCTGCTGCAATTGTTTCTGATGCAAATGAGCAAGCTCGGATCTTAGCCTTGGGCGGTATGCCATCTCAAAAGCAAGTATTAACATTAATGGAACGAGCTGAAGCCGCTGGAGAATACGGCGTTGGCGCTAGGGATGCTGTCGGCGTCCTTCAGTTCAACATGGAAAAAGCTGAAGCATTTAGGAAAATGACTCCAGAGGATCTGGCCGCAGAGGTGCAAGCTTTACGTCAGGGTCTTGAGGGCATTGGCGAAGCTGGCATTGATACTCTTCTAGAAGCTAACACATTAAACGTAGCCGAGGCATATTTAAGTTCAGCTCAACAGGCTATGGCAAAGGCCGAAACAGCTCGTAAAAAAGAGTATGAACCTATTGTTAATGAATTAACAGAACAGGTTAATAATTTTCAAGCTTTGGTGGATTCCGGTCGAGATGTAGAAACCAGTGATATTGCCGATCTAATGGAGGCGATAGCTACTGTACCAATAGATTTAAGGGGCGATCTTCCAGATGAAGTAATAGCCTTAAACATTACAAGTAATACTGTTGAAGCCATAAGGGGAATGACACCGCCAGAGGCCGCTGGATATCTGAGATCTCTTGAAGGTGGCATTGAGAGTTTTGGCGGAGAGGGTGTTGATACCCCTGTAGAAATTCAAACATATGACTTGGCAAAAAAGATGCTGTCAGGAATGGAAGCTGAACTAAAGAAAGATCCATTGTCATATGCTATGCGTGTTGGTCTTACTGATTCCAACGGTAATGAAATTGAAATCACGCCGATTAATTTTACAGATCCAGATGCAACTTTGGAAACAATGAGAAAGCGCATTGATGATGCAACAATTGTTTCTGCTAAGTATTCAACGCCGGTTACATACTTTACGCCACAAGAAAGATCTATGCTGGCAGAAGTAATCGATGGATCTGATCGATCACAGAAAATGTTTTTCTTGGGTGCTATTGTAGATGGTGGCGGTCAAGCTGCCCCAGATATGCTTGCAGAAATATCTAAGACTGCTCCAGAGTTTGCCGGTGTTGGCGCTTTGGTTGTAAGTGAAAGAATGGATGCGGCTAACATGGCATTGCGCGGCATGGACTCAATAAAGGCCGGGTTTAAGCCTATAGACTTCACGCCTTCTAATACTGATATACCGTTCAATGCTAAAACAAGTGAGGCTCTTCGCTATCAGCCAAATGCAATTGGCATTACTCGTGATGTTGCTACATCTATCTATGCAGACATGGCCAGAAACAAAAAAGCGTTTGATGAAGATCTTTGGAATAATGCAATTGACATGGCTCTTGGAGCTGATGGTTTTGGCCGTGGTGGCATCCAAGAAGTTCGCGGTGTTAATACATACTTGCCGCCAGAATTAAATGTAAATGACATCGAGGTGGCCTTAAAGGCAATTACACCGGAAAGTCTTTCTGTCGCCTCTGGTGGCCAAGTTCTTACAGATGAGTATGCAACAGACATTTCTGGTCGTGGAATGTTTAGTAGGGACAATAACTATAAGCCAGTATCATATGGTGGTAATAATTTCATTTTAGCATATGGTGATCCTAGCATTGGTCAGCCAATATATGTTTTTGATGAAGCCGGTGAGTTGCTTGTCTTTGATATGTTGAAGCTAGTTGAGGCTACTAAATGAACTTTGACAAGCCAGATAGATTAGACATTCTTCCTCAACAAGGTCTTACCGAGCCGCCTGGTACGTTAGCAGAAAACCTAACTACTGCATTTGATGTCGCTCGGTTCAATGGCGGGTCTGGCAGCAACAGTAAAGCGTTTACAATGCTTGAGATATGGGGTCCGATTGTAGATCTTGCCAACGAGAATGGCGGAGATTTTGAAAACCCTGGTATGTATCTCGCTGGAAGTCTGTTTGATGCAAGTTCTCCTCAACTTTATGAAAAGGTATCTCAGGATATTTATTCTTGGATGGCGCAAAACAAAAATACTCTTCCGCCAGAGTTGCAAGATATAACTCCTGATGTAATAAATCAGCGCACAAAGGATTTCGTTCAATCCAAAGAAAATGAATTAGCAGAGCTGGCAAGAACAAATCCCGACTTAGCTAGTGCTGCTGCTCGTTTTATCGGCTCTATGGGCACTGCTTTTGGCGATCCAGTAACTCAAGCGACTATGCCGTTTGGTGGATGGTCTAAATCTCTTTGGAAGAATGTAATGCAGAACGCCGCAATAAATGCCGGTGCTGGTGCAATCACTGAGGTTGATGTTAAAAAATGGTATGATGAGCTTGGCTTTGAATATGGCTATGATGACTTTTTAAAGAATGTAGCCATTCAAGGCGCATTCGGCGCAGCATTGCCTGTGGCTGGTCGCGGCATACAGATGACCGCAGCTCAAGTCAAGAAGGGCATACAGATGACCGCAGCTCAAGCCAAGAAGGGCTGGGAAGTATTATCGGGCAAAGGCCGCAAGCCTATTAGCCCAGAGGATCAAGCACTGGTTGATGTCCTTGAAGCACAAGAAGAAGTAGTTGCTAGTAATCCGCTAGAAACGCCTCAAGATCCTAATGTGGCAGAGTTTGAGCATCAGAGCCGCTTAACTAAGGCTCAGGCTGCAATAGAAAATAATATGGCTCCTAATATAACTCCAGAGCCTAACGCCCCTGTAAAGCCTGCTGTCGAAGCCCAGGCCGCAGATAATCTTGATGGTGTTCTATATACATTGGATCCAGAACAAATTGAGGTTGACGCCAAGACATTCCAGTTCAAAGCGGGTGGTGATGAGTTTGGCGTAACGGAGCGCCTTCAAGGCGTAACTGTATGGGATAAATACAAAGCCGGTATGGTGACAGTGTATGAGTACGCTGATGGTCGTTTAGCAATTGCCGATGGACATCAACGGTTAGGGTTAGCCAAGCGTATTCGATCTCAAGATCCTTCTCAGGAAGTAAAGATAATTGGATACAAGCTGCGCGAAGTTGATGGCGTCAGCCCAGAGGAAGCGCGTGTTATCGCCGCAATGAAGAACATTGCAGAAGGTACTGGTACATCAATTGATGCAGCTAAGGTGTTGCGTGTTGAGCCTGGTAGATTGTCGGAGCTGCCGCCACGGTCTGAGCTTGTACGTCAGGCTAGAGATATGATGGCTCTTAGCGATCAAGCATTTGGCGCTATTATTAATGAAGTAATCCCAGCAAACTATGGCGCCATTGTTGGCAGATTAATTGATGATCCTAACCTTCAAGATGCTGCTATTCAGGTCTTGGCTAAGTCTGAACCTAGCAACGCCTTCCAGGCAGAATCAATTGTGCGCCAAGTGCGTG
>Ga0208899_1001199_pt1 | contig 18429 bp, 38 predicted proteins | sample VirMetDEL_Nov_24_FD_184518 | JGI IMG/M metagenome (GOLD analysis project Ga0208899, IMG submission 184518) | Aqueous microbial communities from the Delaware River and Bay under freshwater to marine salinity gradient to study organic matter... | ecosystem: Environmental > Aquatic > Marine >... | reverse complement strand
TCGACTTGATGGTAGACCCTTACAGCGTAGCGACATCAGGAATGGATAGACTTGTACTGAACTCATTCTGGGATATGGCACTCATCCAAGATGCAGCCATCTCAGTAGGAGGGTACACAGGATAATAGGTAATTTGTTCAATTCATAGTGCGAACGGGGGTGGGAAGTATCCCGCCCCTTTTTTTTGAAATGAGAGTAGTAGCAGGAAATAAACCACAAGGACTAGCATACCCTTTGACGAAGGTCAAGGAGTTTTTGCGGGTAACGGGTACAGACCAAGACGGGGTGATCTCTCGGCTGATAAATGCAGCGGTAGACATCATCGAGCAAGAGACTTGGATAGTGCTTGGTTCGCGCAGCTATACCCTATATATGGATCATTGGTATGGAGACACGACTTCGGTAGAGAAGTATAGTGACCATTTCATCATTCCCAAATACCCTGTTACGGCAGTCGATTCAATCAAGTACTACGACACGAACAACAGCTTACAGACATTGGCTACATCGAACTACGATACAAGTTTGAACGGGGATATATCACGGGTAGAGGTAACAACTCAACCGAACGTATATGACAAATATGATGCTATCGAGGTCGCATTTACGGCAGGATACGCGGACTATTTTGACATCCCTGACCAATTTGTAGAACTCCTGGAGCTTGTCATAGGCGATCTGTACGAGCAGCGCATGACGGGAACTATGGCTAACGTAAAGCAATACGGAGGGGTGGTATCAAGGCTGATGGACAACGTAACAAAAAGAGTATTCACATGAGGATAGAATTTGTAAAGAACACGACTGACGAGGGCAAGAGTTTCCAAAAAGGTCAACAGCTTGGAGTGACTTTGGCTCGTGGTCGAGAATTGATAGCAAAAGGTGTGGCTATTGAGATTGGTTCTGTGGAGAGGCAAGTGGCTGACCTACGGGAGCAAGAGACACCAAAACCAAAAAAGAAAACCAAAAAAATAGAAGAAAATGGCGATTAACAGAGGGGGCTTAGCGGCTCTTTACAATGGAACAACCAAGATTGCAGACTGTACAAATGCAACAGTCAGCGCAGAACTTGGGCTTCGTGATGCAACCACAAAAGACTCATCTACTTGGGTAGATAACTTGGAAGGGTTGGCATCGTGGAGTATGACAGGGGAGTTCTACTTTGACGAGGGAACGCTCGGAGATGATGACGGGGCAGATGATCTGTTCACTCTTTTGAGTGGGCGCACATCTCTGACTGCGATGTATTCACCTGAGGTATCGGGTGATAGCAAGTACTCAGGTACGGGCTATGTTACATCGTGGTCTAAGACTTCGGGCATCGACTCAGATAACGAGAGTTATTCAATCACAATCACTGGCACTGGGGCATTGACTCAAGCTACTGTGTAGTAGTGTCGTTCATATCGGGGGCGGGGTTCGCCTTGCCCCCTTTTTTATGAGATACGGAGCATTAACAGAGCGGATAACGATCGAGAACTACACAACGGCTAGAGATAGCGCGGGTGGCTTGGTTAAAACGTGGACAACGTATGCGCAGCCTTACGCCCATATCCAATATGGGAGCGGGGCAGAAGGGTCTGAGGGTATGCGTGACACTTGGACTGAGCGGGCTACGTTCGTAGTGCAATACGATAGCGACACAAAGAACGTCACATCTAGCATGAGAATATCTCTTAACGGTTATTGGGACATTGAGAGTGTACGGACATTGAACCGCTACGGCAAGATTGAGATAGAAGCCATAAAAAAAGACTCATGAGTAATGTCATGCTCGGTGATATTGATGCGAGAAGTGCGCAGTCTATTTCTCTTGATTTTAGCATCGAGGGATTAGAGAGCGTGGTTAAGGCTATTGAAAAGCTAAAAGATGACGGCACTAAGAGGCGGAGACTTTTAGCTATATATCGAAAGCAGGCTGCACCGTATATTCAAGCACTTCAGTCAACCATCCCTATGGCTGATCGGGATATTGTTTATTCTGCTCATAAAAGCATAGTGTTTAGGCGTGGGAATCTACGCGAAAGCATCAAGATGTTTCCCAATAGAAAAAATAACGATGACATAGTTGCACTTCATGTAGGTCCACAAGTCAAGAAGCGGGAAGGGTCTGGTTATTATGGATACTTTTTATTACCCGAAGCAAGGGCTAAGATTGGGAAACCGAGGCGGGGATATAGGCGACATGACGAACCAAAGAAGAAATCAGCAAAGCGTAGCGGAAAACCTAAAACGGGCGGGAAAGTGGACTGGAAGCGCAAGGCTTGGAATAGGTCTGGCGCTACAATAGAAAATGGGTTGAGTAACGAACTAGTTAAGTATTTAAAGAACGCTGCAAGGCGCAATGGTTGGGAGGTGAATAGTTTATAATGCTAACAGAAGCCATATACACGATATTATCAGGGGATGCTACATTGACCGCATCATTGGCAACGACTACCTCTATATACAACACACAAGCGCCAAAAGAGGCGGCAGACCCGTGTGTAGTGTACGCAATAGATGGGCAGGCACCTGTGTACACAAAGGACGGCTCGGCGCCTGTAATATTCACCACGATAGAGGTTGACATATTTGCAAAAGGTACACCAAAGACCGCATGGACGATAGAGGGTTATGTAAAAAGCGCACTTGATCAATATAGCGGCACGACTGATGGGGTAACTATCGACCTAATACAATGGGAAGGGTCTGATGATGGGGTGTATGACGTAGATCGAGACGAGTATCAAGTAAGTATGGGCTTTAGAATAAGACTTAAATAAATAAAAAATGACAAAGTTACACATTAACGGCAAAGAGTATCCATTCGCATTTACATACAAATGTATGCGCGAGATTGCTAACAGCAAGGGCATGAGCGAAATTGAGCAAAGCGAGAAGGCTTTTCTTTTGGCTATTAACATGGGCTACAAAAGAGAGGGCGAAAACACAAAGATAAGCCGCGATGAACTCATCGACCTACTGGACGAAGATCCGTCAGCGCTAAGCGAATTGAGTAAGGCTTTGGCTAACGATATGGGCAAACTGACTGGCGAGGTCGAAGAGGGAAACTAAGCGACCTCTGCGACACAATAGAGCGCACATCCGCAGAGGTTGGGTTGCGCCCGCTTGAAGTGTACGAACTGACACCAAGAGAATTCGACAACTACATAAAGGGTGTGGTAAATTTAGCTAAAGCGGAAAATAGGTCTGAATGGGAGAGGGTTAGGTGGCTTGGTTTTGTAGTGTCGAGGATTGCGGGGGCAAAATACGACAGCCCACAAGACCTGATGCTATTAGACCACGAGCAACCAAGTAAAGCTGAAATTGAATCGAGAAAGAAAATGTTAAAGAGGAAATTCCCAAAGAAACTAAATGGCTAAGAAGGTAGGAGTAAACGTAAGCATATCTGCGAACATTAGAAAGTTCAGTACGCAGATGCAGAACATGAAGCGCAAGCTGCGCAGATTGGGTGGCGACTTTCAGCGCTTCGGTAGAGATATGTCTCGCAGGGCTACGCTACCACTGGCGGTAGCGGGTGGCTACGCAGTTAAAACTTTCACAGAGTTCGAGCAAAGCATGGCGAAGGTTCGCGCTATTAGTGGCGCAACTAATGGGGAGTTCAAGTTGCTTTCTGAAAATGCTCGCGAACTTGGAAGGACAACTCGGTACACGGCAAGTGAAGTGGGAGAGCTTCAGCTAAATCTGTCTAAGCTAGGTTTGACTCCTTCCGAGATAAACAAATCTACCGCCTCTATATTGGACTTAGCGCTCGCTACGGGCGAGGATTTAGCGGATAGCGCAAGAGTCGCTGCGGGCACAATGAAAGCGTTTAGCTTGCAGTCAAGCGATATGAATCATATTGCTGACGTTATGGCTAAGTCATTCTCTAGTAGTGCGCTCGATCTTGAAAAGTTTGATGCTGCGATGAGGTCAGTTTCAAAAGTTTCAGACTTGGCGGGCATGAAGCTAGAGAACACTACTGCCGTTCTGAGTGTGCTTGTGAACAATCAACTTGATGCCTCTACTGCGGGAACATCGCTCCGCAATATACTGCTTGAACTTTCTTCCAAGGGGTTATCATGGAAGGAGGCGATGGATAGAATCAATAATAGCACAAACTCGCTGACGGTAGCAAAGGACTTGTTTGGCAAAAGAGCAACAGCAGCAGCCGCAATCATTGCCACAAACAGAGATGAAATAGATAGGCTTACAAAGGCTTATGCGGCTTCGGATGGATCTGCACGCAAGATGGCAGCCATGATGGATAACACTTTGAATGGTGCATTTTTGAGACTGCGAAGCGCAGTCGAAGGAGTGGCTATCGACTTAGGAGGCATAATGAAGCCAGCCATCGAGAAGATGACGATAATCATTACAGGATTTGCTGACTCATTCTCAAAGCTATCCAATAGCACAAAAAAGACCGTTATAGGTATAGCCGCCATTACTGCCGCTATCGGTCCACTAATGATCGGGATAGGCGCGGCAATAAAGGCAATACCACTAATAGCACAGGGGTTCGCCTTCTTGACTAGCCCTATTGGTTTGGCTATAGTTGCACTCGCTACACTTACGGCTGGCTTTGTAGCCTACAAGATGAGCGGCATGAATGCGATTGATTACGTTGCATACAAGTGGAAGCAGTCTGTAAATAGGTCTATAAAGGCTATTCAAACGTATCTTAGAGCTATTGGGGCACTTACGGGTGCGCTAGATATATTCATAGCAGCAATCACAGGGAGAAAGGTTAGTCGGAATATATTTCTCGATGCAGCCGTAGGGCTGGAGCGGCTGACTTATGACCTACCAAAGCCCAAGTCTAAGATGGATGACTTTATGGAGTCTATTAGGAAGGCTAAAGAAGAGGCTGATAGGCTTGTTGAGTCGCTAGATAAAGTGGTAGATTTTGAGGGGGGCGACCCCGAGGGTCTACCGAAGCTATTTAAGGGCTTGGCTGAAGGTATGAATGTAGGGGGCGGTGTTGGTGCAGCGGTTGTAGAGAAGTCTATCGAAAAAATAGAATCAGCAGTAGCAAAGGGGGCTACCGTTGGAGCTGCTGTGGGCGGCATGTTTAAAGCGGAGATCGACCAAATGACACAGGGCTTTAACAACATAGCGCAGCTAGTTAATGGCACTTTAATTAACGCCTTCCAAACGTTAGGGTACGAGATAGGCAGAGCGCTTGGTCAGGGTGGTTTTAAAAATGGCGAACTAGGCAAAGCGCTATTAGATCAGCTCACAGCATTTGCTGTGCAGCTTGGGCAGCAATTAGTTATGATTGGATCGGTATTGGCTTCGATACCAGGAATGCAAGCAGCAGCCGTTCCTTACATAGCTGGAGGGTTGGCTTTGATTGCGGGCGGGTCTATTGCAGCAGGATTCTCTGAGGCTAGAAGTGGAGGCACTACTACAATGGGCGCAAGTGCGACAGGGGTGGCAGCAAACGGACAAAAAATAGAGGTGACGGGAGTAATTAGAGGGGCTGACCTTCATCTATTGTATGGCGATCAGACTAGAAGAAGAAGATAATGGCAGAACGGCTCTACTCAGAAATGACATCTTCCAATGATGTCGATTGGCGTTTTAAGATATTCGATGACAGCTACTCATCTTCATCAATAGAAGTCACTTGTGATGATTTTGAACTGTCTTACAATGGCAGCTCTGACGATCCTGCCTACCCAATACTGACATCAGAACTAACACTCACAATATTCGATGACGGTACTGCGGGAGTCGCTACCGCGATAACATCCATAGAAACATCTGACGAGAAGAATATCCGAGTTACAATAGAGCGCAACACGGGTGCGGGGTATGAGTTCTATTGGGCGGGGATAGTTCTGAAAGATTCGATAGTGCGATACAACAGCGCAGAGCCGAGAGAGATAACTATCCGCGCAGTATGTGGATTGACACGCTTAAAGGATATTGAATTTGACGAGGCGGTAGATGGCACTTATTCATCTAATCAGACTGTGCTTCAGTATCTGCTTGATGCGCTCGACTACAACGGCTTATCTACGCATTGGGGAGCGAGTGATGACTACTTTCGCGAATCAATAGAGTGGTACGATAACGCGATGACCACAACGGGCAACACAGATAGTCCACTACTACAAACACGGCACTCTGTTGAACACTTCATCATTAAGGATGACAACGAAGACGATCGACCACGAACAGCGTGGGATGTGGTTTATAAGACTATGGAGTTGTGGTGCGCTCAGATACTACTAACAAATGGCGCATACTACATAAGACAAGTCAAGAACTCTGACGGAACAACGCAAGTCATCCGAGGGATCGACAAGTCTTTGACTGTGAACTCAGGCGCAAGTGTGAGTAATGATGTATCTGTGACAAGTGCAATAGCGGCAGACGAGGTTCGTGTACTCGGTGGAGGTGAGTATTATAGACTTGCACCGCTTGATGAAGTTGTAGGAACTGTGCAGCCTCAGAAGTATGTAAACTATGCCAAAAGCGGAGATAAGGCATTCACATACTCAAACGATCCACAAACACTAACCTACTCGCTCGGTGCGCTGCGTGGCGGATCAGGAAGTTTGCAGTATTTGAAGATTCAATACAGAATCAAAAGCAACTTCGATGACACGGTAACATCTAGCAAAATGTCTCAGTTTGGCGTGAGGCTCACTATAACACTTTCGCTAGTTGCGGGAGGTGCGACATACTACTTGAAGGTCAACAGCTTGACGGGTGTATTCACTTGGGAAACATCGCCAGCTACGGTTGAACTATTCATTGAGGGCAGCGAATGGGGTGAAGAGGGTAGAATGTCTTTCTTGTATGCAAATCAATTCACGACTCCAGAGATACCGAGTTCAACTATAACGAGTTCAACGCTGACCATTCAACATCATGTGTATGACTTCAAGGCTGGTGCTGTGGCAGGGGCTGGTGCTAGTGGTATGGAGTGGATCGCACAAGATGCTTATGTGTACTTGGTGAACGATGGCGAGACACCTAGAAGCACAGAGGTACGAATCCCGAACCCGACAAGTTCTGACAATAGTATGGTGCAGGACCTTGGCGAGTTGTGGCTAAACGACCTGAGTATCATTTCGGGCAAGAATCAGTTTGAAGTATTCGACAATACAAGCTGGGTAGCATCAACCACATGGGATGCTGGATTTGGCACAGACACAAGTCTAGTATATACGATGCTATACGAGCGTATGGCTCTACGCAGAACACCAATGCTAAAATACAGAGGTACGTTCGCGGGCGATTATGAACCGTGGCAATGGATCAGCTACGGGTCAGAGGCTCTTGTGTTTATGAACGGCACATATAGCGGCAAGATGGATGAGTGGAGCGGTGAGTGGTTCGACTATCAGCGCAACGCTACAAACGTAGGCAGCACAATCACCGAAAGGGATTGGCGAGATAGGCAGGATGATATAGATTGGAGTCGCACACCTAATACAACTAAATGGGTCAAGAAGTATAGCGTACATGAGCGCATCGCCACACTTGGCGCGGAGTATCTTGTTTCAAGTGGTGCAACTACTACGCTCACACTATTTGCAGCGGTTAACCATGAGAACCTAAAAGACAACGATAAAGTCTACATCTATCATCCTCTAACCATGGAGGAACTAGACAGCTTTACAATCTCGACAGACGTAACATCATCCGACACATCGCTATCGGTAGACAGCCAGATACCTGCGCAAGACTTGTCTATTGGATCGCTTGTAATGATTAAGCGTGACGAACTCACCGCATCGGAAGGGGTGCGCGGTCAGCAGTTCATGGTCAATGGGCAGTTGGCAGATTCTTCACCATTGAACAGGGCTATATTTGAAAGCAGCGACTCAGGACAACTAAGCTACAAGAATAGTAGCGGGGTGGTTGCTCCACTTGGCGAAATGGTCACAGAAACCGCACTCAGTCAAGCGCAGATACAATCGCTCGATTCTACGCCCGTGGAGATTGCACCAACTCCAGGAAGCGGATACTATTACGATGTTCAGCGCATCACTATATTCTACGACCACAACGGGACAGAATATAGCGGAACAGTTGGCGCGACACTAGAGGCTGAGTATTCTGCAACGAGTACACGAGTAGCATTTGACACCTCTGATATATTCCTTCAAGGCGCAGACTACAACGGGCAGATGACTATTGACAACATCTACCACAACTCAGGGCTTCGGGATTTATCAAACATGGACGGCAGCGCAATTCGTCTGACCAACTCCGTTAGCTATACGGGTTCTGGCGGTCCTGCTACGGTGCGAGTGTATTATAAGATAGTGAAGATATGAGGGGGCTAAAGAAAAAAATACCAGGGATACAGATAGGGAACAAGCCACCGAAAGCGTGGAGCAAGGCAGAAGATGCCGCGTTCTACCACACGACCGCATGGCGAAAGCTGCGCGAGTACTTCCTGCAAGATCATGTGTTCTGCGTAGAGTGTGAAAGAAAGGGGAGAAAGATACCCGCAACAGTAGTAGACCACATTCAGCCTATCAGTCAAGGCGGGGAGAAGTTAGACGAATCTAACTTGCAGGCTATGTGCGCTCGATGCCACAACAGCAAGAGTGCGCGGGAGTCAAAGGGAAGGTATAAAAAAAGGGGCTTCTCAGCCCCTAAACCTTAACTAAATACTACTAATTATGTTGACACAGCAAATATAAAACAATGTTTTTCAATAAAGCAAATATTCTATAATACTTTTGCGTAATGGGTCGTTCAACCGTAATACTTCTAGGGGCTTTTATATTGATGCTGACCTTCGGGGTCTTTGCGTTTCTATATACGCACATCAAATTCATAGCCCGTTCGATCCGCAAAGGGTCATGGTCGCACTTCACAGGCAAAATGAAGGCGTACTATCATGAAATCGCATTCGGTATAGACCAGCTTGGCAATGTCGTTTGCAGGGATATATTCAATGATTGGTTCTTAAAGAATCATCTAGGGCGCAAAGAATACGGAAGCCCTGACCTGACTGTGAGCCACGTTACAGGAGTGAACGAACACGGCAACCATTTGACTTTCATGGGGCGGCTACTTGCAGGGATCTTAAATGCAATCGACCCGAACCACACAGAAAAAGCAAGGAATAACGAACAATTCAATGGATAGCCCCGATAATACTCCGATGTGGGTAGCAATAGTTGTGACCCTTGCAAGTACGTTAGGGCTGCGCGAACTTGTGTCTCAATGGATGAAGCAGCGCGGAGACAATAGCAAAAGCGACCACGAGAAGATCCAACAGCTTGAACAAGAAAACCGCAAGCTGCAAGCAGAACTGGCAGAGGTTAAAAGCGAACTAGCGGAAATCAAAGGCATCGTTAAGGCTTGGGCTGCGGCTACCGATGACAACACTTTAAAAGAGATGGTCATACAAGCCCTTGAATCGTGAGACAAATAGACTACATAGTCATTCATTGCACAGCTACACAGCCCGACACGAAAGTCGAATCAATAGAAAGGTATTGGCGTGAGCAGTTAGGATGGCGAAGTCCTGGATATCATTTCATTATCGAGGCTGACGGCAACATCGTGCAACTTCAAGACGTTGACAAGATTGCTAACGGGGTGAGGGGCTACAACAAGAACTCAATACACCTTTCCTATATTGGTGGCGTTGACAAGAACGGGCTACCAAAAGACAACCGAACAGAAGAGCAAAAGGACCAAATGTATTTGCTGGTGCACTCACTTCGCACGGTATATCCTGAGGCTAAGATACGTGGACACCGAGAGTTCCCGAATGTGAACAAGGCTTGTCCATCATTTGATGTTCAAGAGATTAGAGATGCTATATACTAAATGCGCTATATTCTTATTATATTGTCCTTTTTAGCTATATCCTGCACACCACAGCGCAGACTTACAAGGCTATGTAAAAACTACCCTTTGCTCTGTGAGCGCACAGCAGACACTATATACAAGATTCGGATGGTACCTAAACTCGACACGGTAAAAGTTGTGGACCACAGAACAATTCACGACACGATAACGGTGACAAACGGCAGAGCAACAAGCAGGGTTGTCATCAAACGCGATACAATATTGAAACTCGATAGCATTATGGTCACATTAACACAAGTGCCTGACACTATCGTACAAATAAACACGGTGACGAAGTACCACACAAAGCGTTCAAAGTGGTGGATATGGGTGCTTCTGATCTCGCTCACATTAATAGTCTACTCATGGCTACGACACCGCACATAAAGCGGTTGTTCTTCGATATAGAAACAAGTCCATGTATCGGGTACTTTTGGAGACCTGGATATAAGGTCAACTTGTCTTACGAGAACATCCTAGAGGACAACAAGATTATCTGCATTTGCTACAAGTGGCAGCACAAAGATGAAGTACACTCATTGACTTGGGATTCTAAGCAGAACGACAAAAAGATGCTGCAAAAGTTCATCAAGGTGGCGAACAAAGCCGATGAACTTGTAGGTCATAACGGGGATCGGTTTGACTTGAAGTGGGTGAAGACACGTTGCTTGAAGCACAACATACCCGCATTCCCAAAATATGCCACACTAGACACGCTCAAAGCGGCACGGGGTACGTTCCTATTTAACTCGAATAGATTGGATTATATAGGGCAGTTTCTGGGCGTAGGTCAAAAGACCGAGACAGGGGGCTTTCAGTTATGGAAGGATGTGATGACGGGAGACAAGAAAGCCCTTGCTAAGATGGTCGAATACTGCGAGAATGATGTAGTGCTGCTTCAAGATGTCTGGGAGCGCATGAAGAACTACGTGCCACATAAGACAAGCATTAGGGGTCAGGAGCAAGACCTACCGAAGTATTGCTGCCCTGAGTGTGGTAATAAAAATGTGTATCTAAACAAGACCCGCTCGACTGCAATGGGAACTATTCAAAGGGATATGCATTGCAAGACGGGCTGCGGGAAGTACTTTAGAATCAGCAATAAGTCTTACATGGATTTGCTACTCGATAGAGCGAAAAACAAAGTTTGATTTTGTTATTTCAAAACAAGGTGCTATATTTGCCTTGTGAAAATCAAAGAAACTATCAGCACAGAACTCAGCGAGGCATTAAAATGGATGCTTCTGCTGACCGACATTGAGCAAGTAGCAGAGAAGTTTGGGATGACAACAGGCACACTACGCCAAGTCATTTACCGACAGATACCTGTAAGCAAGAACTCACACCCTGCCGTCATTGAACTGACACGGGTTGCAATAGCCAACGCGAATAAGGTAGGACAAACATTAACACACTATGCACGAAACATTTGAAGGACTATTTAGGTCATTCGGCGCAATGGACAGCATCGAATACAACAAAGACACGGACACGCTCATAGTACAATACCGAGGGTCTGAACTAGAAATAGAAGGCTGGGAAATGTACGAATGGGCAATAGAGAACGGCAGCGCATTGAAGGAGGTGAAGTACATGGACGGCAACTCCGAGTCATATACACTAACGGATGAGCCTATGAACATCTGTGACTACTTCGCACAAGTAACACACCAGGACGTAAATGAATTTTTATATGGATAAGCTAACACAACTTTGCCAACAATACGACATGAACACGCGCAGACTTGCTATTCTGAGCCGCGAGGCAGAAGAGAAGAAGCAGGAGAATCGCGATCTATACGAACAAATACAAAAGGAATTGAACAAATGAGCGAGAGCAAGAACGACAGACTGCGCAGACTCTTTGAGGAAAATGACCTCATAGCAGAGGACACTATGAAGCTGAAGATGGGAGGTAAACAGATTCCTATTATTCTCCGAACGGGCATCGACAAGATACAAGCCAAGCAGAAAATAAAAGTCAGCTACGACATACTCTACCACTCTGACGATCTGAAACGCTGCGTAATTAAAGCGACAGGCATCAAAGGAAATCAAAGCATAGAGACATTTGGCGAGGTCAACGAGAAGAACTGCAAGAGCGACTACCCTATTTCGATCTGCGAGAAGAGAGCAATGGCTAGGGCTGTGCTAAAGTTGGCAGGTTTCTACGAGTTAGGTGTGTACTCTGAAGGGGAAATGGATGGACTGGATAGATGAGTTCATTGAAGACTTAGACAAGTTCGAGTACAACATCGACAGGCTGCTCGACTTGATCCGCTCTTCTACATTCGACCACGACACACAGCGACAACTAGAATGCGAAGCGTGGGAATTGAAGTCAGAGGCAGAACTTGAACAAATGGTAACGACACTATACGACAATCAACTCAGCCCGTTAGATGCTCCAGGAAGGCGCATGGGTGCGGCTGACATACACAGACAACTAAAGAAGCAAGGACTATGACACGCGAAGAACTACAACGCTTGCTGGATTGGTACGACAAATTTGAGACAGGCAAAGGAGACATAGAGGGCATAATGAAAGCCCGTCAAAGATTGAGCCTACATTGCACGACTATCGCTAAAGAACTTGCGCAAGTAGAGACCACACACAAGCTAACCTATCAAGAGCGAAGGATTTCGGAGGCAGAGCGATTCCTAGAGCAAGAGGGAACAATCGCAGAGCGCGAAGCAAACGCAATTAACAAAGAACTCAGGCGCAAGGAGGCACAAGCTGAAAGCGCAGTCAAGGGGTACAAGATTCTGCTTGACTCATATTTCAAGGTACTCGATGCAATGGCGTCACAGATTAACGTAATGAACAAGCTATGATACTACTACTAGAACTTCTTACAGCACTATTCGTGCTATTTTTCATCGCAGATTTAATTGAACAGTATGGAACTAAAAGCACAACAACAGATACTAAAGAAAGCAAATGAGTTCTTTGGGATGAACTTAGCGAACAAGACTAGGGAGAGAGAATATGTACACGCACGGCAGATGTTAGTCGCTCTAATGAGAGAGCATTACAACATCCCGTATTTGCGTATCGCTTTGCTTCTTGATCGTGATCATTCGACAATGATACACAACTATAAGTCGCACTGTGATACAATGGACTTAGAAGGCATTGCAGCCTACACTGAGTACGCTGATAGGTATTATGCTTTTGTTAAGTATATGATCGTACAAGTGCCGACATTCAGTAAGTGGTCGGATCTCGAACTATGGGCGCGAGAACTTGTAAGAAAAATCAAGTACGCCCAGGTTGATGACGCGGAAGACATGATAGTGAACAAGGCTAGACTGATTGCGCAAAGCTGAGAGGCGCGCTATTTATGTGGTAGTTATCAACACCATTAGATAGCAGTAATAGTATTGCTATATTTGTAATGCTATCCATTCTATGACACAATTCAAAGACATTAGCCCAACCATTTTGCTGCCGTGTGTCACGGGGATAGCCAGTAGAATGCGAGGGCTTTACTTATTTTAACCGATGACAGGATATGAACTCAGTAGAGATTGGTGGGGGTTTGCCTATGACAATAAGGAGGTAAAGGCTCTACATAGTGCGTTATACTTTCTGATCACTGAGCACTACAATAGACTAGGCTGCAAGAGTGAGTTCGGTTTCCCTAGTTCGATTGCTATGGAAGGCTTGAGTATTACATACAATACATACAAAAAGGCTTTTGAAGACTTGGTTGATTGGGGCTTCATAAATGTGGTACAAAGGAGCAAGAACCAGTACCATGCATCAATAATTGCCCTATCAAATATTGACAAAGCATTTGATAAAGCAACTAATAGAGCACTTGATAAAGCAACTGCCGAGCACTTGACAAAGCACTTAAGACATAATAAACCAAAAGAACAAAAGACCAATAAACCAAAAGAACAAAAGACCAATAGGGCGGCTTTGATTTATCCTTTTGAGTCAGACCGCTTTTATCAGGCTTGGGAGGCGTGGAAGCAATACCGAAATGAAATGAAGTACAAGAAGTATGTGCCAAAAGGCGAACAAGCAGCTTTGAGTAGGTTGGGAAATGAGGCATCAGATGAGGATGAGGCAATAGCAATGATTGAATACAGCATAGCACAGCAATACAAAGGACTTTACAAAGACAAAAATAGAAATGGAAACAATCAAGGACGTAATCGCCAAGAAAGAAAACGAGAACTCGCAAGGCTCTTTGCAGAAGAAGCTGCCAAAGAAGCTGGACTATCCTGATGTAACGACTTGCACAAGTATGCGTACAGCAGTAAAGCTAAATGAAACAGCACCACAACTGAGCCTAATAAGGGCAGTAGAAGGCGATCTAAGGGCTTCAGCTATACTCGCCAATGAGATAGACGACTTTCAAGAGGATCTGAATGTAAGCCAACCAATGAACGCAAGGCAGATAAAAAATGCGGGTATGCTTTTGATCGAGAAGTTTTGGATGTTGAACACGGCAGACATTCATGCGATATTCAACATGGCAAGAATGGGCGAGTTTGGTACGATATACAACAGGCTAGACATCACCATACTGAGTGAATGGTTTAGTAAGTACACCCTAGACAAAGGGGAGCAATTCGCTATGCAGCAGATGCAAATAAGCGAAAGGTCAAAAGATTAAATTTTGCCAACTCAAATAAATAGCTTACCTTTGACGGACATGGCGACACCTGGAAAGTTTGGATCGTATCTTCTGAGCAGCGTAATCGAAACCGCAGCCCTTGAAATTCGACAAAAATACTACGATAGAGTAGATGATGCGCGAAAGCAGAAGCGCGTAACGAAGTCAAAACACATCGACAAAGCCATTAAAGCTATCAAAAATCAAATAAAAGAGTACGGGGGTAGTGATACACTAGACAAACAGATTGAGTCGCTCAAATCGCTTAAAAAGAACTCGAACCCAAAACTTGACATTGACCAATACGAGGAGATGAGGCTTGAAGTGATTGATGAAGTGTGCAGCAAATACGCTTTAAGCGCGAAATTCATGGCTGATATGCTCGGCAACAATCTAACGAGAATAGATGAAGAAGCACACGAGGATATATCTTGATCACTTCGGCTACGATGAAAGCGACTTTATCCCGTGCGAGGTGTGCGGAGCAGAAGGAGTAGACGTTCATCACATCATATTTCGCTCACACGGTGGAAGCGATACGATAGACAACCTTATGGCACTTTGCAGAGAATGTCACAACCGCGAACACTTCGGCAGAGCAAAAGGAACAGAAGAAATGCAGCGCATACATCAAGCATTTAGGAACAGAAAGAAAATGGATGACATAAAATGGGTAGCACTATAAGTAGATTAAATATGCCAAAGATAGTAGACAGTAAAAAAGCGCTGAACAAGCAACAGAATTTCCGACTTTCAGGCGAACTGAAGGAGAAGATTGGGGAGGTATGTGCCAAGTATGGCATTTCGGAGGGTGTGCTGATTAGAAGAGCGATTAGTGAGTACATCAAAAAACACACATTAGCCATGTGTACTAGAGCGACAAACAAATGAGCAAAATAGAAAAATACCACATTAAGCGCGACAAGATGCGAATGATGATGCCTCTATTGAGCGAACAAGACAGAGAGCATATCGGCAGAATTTGCAGGATAAACTCAAAGAAAGTAACAGAGGTTTTGTCGGGGCGCGAATGGGATGAATATGAAGTATGCGACACCGCTGCTGAAATAGCCGTGATGCGCATAGAGGACTTCCGTAAAGACCTTGTAAGAATGAAGCGATGGTTACGATCAAAATAACAATGGACAACGAGGGCATCATCATCGTAGAGCGCGAGGACGAGACAACCGAACTTGAAACGATGCAGGAGATGTTGTGGTCGGCTCATCAGGCAATAATTAATGCGATTCAAGAAAGGTCATTTGAGGCATGAAGATACTAAATTTATATGCTTGTTTAGGCGGTAACCGATATAAGTGGGATGAGGTCGCTGACATTGAAGTAACTGCTGTTGAGCTTGACCCAGTTCTTGCGGAGTTGTATCAAGAGCGATTTCCTAGTGACGTTGTTATCATAGATGATGCGCATCAATATCTGCTAGACCACTATCAAGAGTTTGATTTTATATGGACATCACCCCCATGCCCTACACATTCAAGGGCTAGGTATTGGGCGATAGGCGCAAACGGCAAAAGCCCGACCTATCCAGACATGAAGCTTTATCAAGAGGTTATCTTTTTAGATCATCATTTTAGTGGTCTTTATGTGGTGGAGAATGTTATACCGTACTACGAGCCTTTAATGAACCCAAAGAAACGCGGTAGACATTTGTACTGGACTAACTTTGCGCTTACAACAGACTTAGGTGATAGAAGATTCAACATATGTTCAGCTAGGCAGGAATTAAACGGGCTGTGCAAATTTCACGAGTACGACTTCCGTAAGTATAGTGGAGATCAACATACCTTAAAAATAGCTCGGAACCTGGTAGACTACGAGGCAGGGCGCACTATCTTAGAGTGCGCTTTAGGGGTATATAAGACACGAAACACAAGGCAAACATCAATATTTGATGAACTATGAAATACTGGCACATAACCATAACCAAAGACAAGCACTCAACGATTCACGAGGGCATGACCTTTGAGCAGATGAACCGCAAGTTAAAAAAGGACTTCGGAATCACGATTGAATACACAGAAACGGACATAAAAACAGGATTGAAATGACAGTGCAGGAATACGACATTATCCTTATACTATGCGCATTCATCCTTGGCATGGTAATAGGCGGCATAGGGGTAGGTATAATTATCTACAAATGGCTAACGGATCACGAGGAAGTAGAACCACACGAAATAATAGGACTATGAAAAAGAAAACCACAACTAAAGGCATTTACATAATCCCTAAAGATTTGGCTGAAGCCTTTGAGCAGGAAGAGAATTTAGATTGGCTAGATGCTGATATGATTGACAGACTTTCACAAAATAACAGCGATGAATAGGGTTATAATATCGGGCAACCTTGGCGCAGATGCCGAGATCCGCGAAGTAGGCAGCACAGATGTAACGACCTTTTCAGTAGGCGTATCTGAGCGATGGAAAGACAAGAACGGGGATAAGCAGGAGCGAACCGATTGGTTCAACTGCGAAAAATGGGGAGCGGGCGAAGTGTTCACTTCCTTCCTTAAAAAAGGCACAAAGGTACTTGTAGAGGGCAAGATGCGATGCGAGCAGTATGATAAGGATGGTCAGAATCGCACCTCCTGGAAGCTACGGGCGCAGAGTATTGAGTTCCTGACACCGAAGCAAGACAAGAGCAAATCTGAACAGGAGTACGAATCCAAGTATAGCGACCTGCCCTTTTAACCATGAGCAATAAAAGAATAGCTAAAGAATTTGCCTTCTACCTAATAGCAACACTACTAGGCATGGCAGGGGCTTTATTGGTGGCGTTATGGCTAGGATGACCGATATAGTCATAGAGTGGCACAGGAAACGAGCCTCAATAGACTACAAGTGTATCAAAGGACTAGCAGCAGCTAGAACCTGGGAGCAGAAAGACAAAGTTGTAAAGCAATGGAGAGCAGAGTTGTCATCGTTGGATCAAGCGACAACGTCACCAGCAGAGGCGCAGAAGTAGACACGTTTGAACACGTAGTCAGATGCAACCGCGCACCTGTTGATGGGTGGGAGGATAAAGTCGGCTCACGAACCACGCACAGGGTAGTCAACCCTACATACCTGTACGGCAGAAGCAAAGAGGGCATGATACCTTTGTCTGACATTCACGACACGCATATCCTGTGCATCCGAAACACAGAGGCTAAAGACTTCTACAAGATGTATCATTCAAGCTGCACGATAGGAACATACCGAAAGGACAAATGGCTCGATGTGTGCAAGTCGTGGGGCATCGAGGTTAAGAACAAGACAATGAACGCAACAGTAGGCTTTGATGCGATCTGTTTGTTCGCTCATTTGCAGCCTGTGATATACGGCTTTGATTTAGAGGTGAACGGCATCTTTAACCATTATTGGGAAGAGCAGAAGCGCAACAGCACCTTCCACGACCACGACCAAGAGAAGGTGATAATACGAGAGATGATTGAACGCGAAATAATATTGACACTATGAAAAAAGAAGAACTATTCCCTAAAGCTATACCCTCACCTGTTCAGGTAGAGAAAGCTAGGCAAGAGCGGATAGATGCGGACATGATAAGGCGGCAGCTTTGGGTAAAGAAGGTTCTATCATTTAATGGCAGCATTGAGGATGCGGACAACGTACTAGCAGAATACGACAAACGATTTCACCCAAAAGAACAATGAACATAACAGACCTAAAGCTACAACTCGCATTTCAGAAGAAAGCGAAAGGCGTAAAACTTATTCCAGGGCTTACAATGGCTCAGAGTGACGAATGGCGCAGTAAACGTATCAAGGAACTTCAAAAGCAGATTAATGCACAAACAGGCAAGAGCATTCGTAGAAAGCCTAAAAAGGGATAAGCTTGAACACTTTAAGGACAAAATAGTCTTAGAGATCGGCTCGCTCAACATCAACGGCTCGTGTCGTGATATGTTTGAGAATTGCGGATATACAGGGGTTGACCTAACCGAAGGCGAAGGGGTTGATATAG
>Ga0208899_1001196_pt1 | contig 18449 bp, 14 predicted proteins | sample VirMetDEL_Nov_24_FD_184518 | JGI IMG/M metagenome (GOLD analysis project Ga0208899, IMG submission 184518) | Aqueous microbial communities from the Delaware River and Bay under freshwater to marine salinity gradient to study organic matter... | ecosystem: Environmental > Aquatic > Marine >... | reverse complement strand
CAATCTGACGATAGTGCTACATTTAGTGGTGATGTTATTATAGGTGGTGATTTAACTGTTAACGGTGGTGACATGTTACTTGACAACCTTACTACATCAAAAGCATTAATTATAAAAGCTTCTGATGATGAAAGTGCTGCTATAGAATTTCATGCTGATAATGCTAGTGATAATCAAGATAAATGGCAAATAGAAGCTCATAAAGATGATGGAGATTTATATTTTTATAATATGACATCTGGCTCTTGGGCACAAAAATTTAGAGTAACAGATACAGGAAATGCTGTTGTTAATAATGCTTTATTTATAGGTAGCGTTTCTTCTGGTGATGGTTCTAGTGAAAATGTTTTAGTTTATGATAGCGGAACTTCTAGAGTTGAAAAAAGAACTTATGCTGAGCTTAGAAGTGATTTAGGTATTGCTGATAACGAAATAATAGATTGGACTACTGACCAAGGTGGTACAAATATTCATTCAGGTAATTATACAGATACTAATACTAATCAATTAACAACATGGGAATTGACAGCAGATTCAGGTGGTAGCGCAACAATTAATCATAGTGAAACAGTTGATATTGCAGGAGGTACAAATGTAACAACAGCAAGGTCAGGAAATACAGTTACAATTAATGCAACTGATACTAATACCAATGGATTAACTACTTTTGTAGTTGAAGATGGTGATGGTACTGAAGTTACTATGAGTAATAGTAAACAGTTAAAGTTTGTTGAAGCAGGTGGTATTAATATAAACTTTACTGATACTGACAGTGGAGCTGATGGAGATGAATTTGATTTAAGTTTTAATGTGTATACTGCTCAAACAGGAATTGAATCTATATACAATGATAATTTAAAAATCGGTAGAGGTACTGATGAACAAATATCATTTGCTACTGATGATGCAATTATATTTAAAATTAATTCTAATAGTGAACTTAGATTAAATGAAACTACTTTAAGACCCCATACAGATGATGGTTTAGCTCTTGGAACTGGAGCTTATAGTTTTGCAGATTTATTTCTTGATACTGGTGGAGTTATAAATTGGAATGATGGTAATGTAACATTAACTCATTCTGCAGGCAAGATAGCTTGTAATGCAGAAATAGAAGCTACATCTTTAGATATATCAGGTGATGCAGATATAGATGGTACATTAGAAACAGATGCATTAACAGTAAACCTTCATTCTAATGCACAAGAAGTAGCATACATAACTGCTGGAACTTCTACAACTGAAATTTTATGGGGATTAGGGTTAAAAAATTATGGAAACCTAAATGTAACTGATGAGTATGGTGTAGGAATGAAATTTAGAGGAGGCGGTAATACTGAGCATAGTAAATGGGCAGGTATTGCTGCAGTTAATAATGGTGGGTGGTTTAATAATTGTGATTTAGTTTTTTATGTAGATGAAGCAGAAAGATTTAGAATAACTAAAAATGGCGACTCATCATTATCAGGTCACTTTAATATAACAACTGGACATGAATTTAAAATTAATGATACATCAGTATTAAGTGCATCAACATTAGGTAGCGGAGTTACTACTTCATCACTTACAAGTGTAGGTACGATAGGTACAGGAACATGGCAAGCTACAGATATAGCTGTTGCTCATGGTGGTACAGGTGCAAGTAATGCTGCAGATGCTAGAAGTAATTTAGGTATTACATATGCTAATATTGGTACTGTTGATATATCAGCTAATACAAATTTAAGTGCTGGTACAAATATAACATTGTCTGGCGATACATTAAATGTTGATGATGCATTTTTAAAAAACAATGCTGATGATACAACAAGTGGAACTATAACTGCAGCAGGATTTACAGCAACAGGTCCTATTACTTCTCGAAATATTTTAACTAGTTTACCTGCTATTACAAGTAGCTCTAATACTTCAACAGTGCAAATAAGTCAAGAATTAAATGATACTAGTGGTGCTGCAGGACATGCATATGCATCTTTAGAATTACACATTAAAGAAACAGATGTTAGCCAATTTGATGAAGGTGTAAATTATATATTTTGTCATAATGATTCAAGCGCTTCAGCAGGTGGAAGTGGAGCAACTCCTAAATTTAGAGTTAGTAGTGCAGGATTGGTAACTGCAGCAAGTGATATAAATTTAGGTGGAAATATAAAAGTTGGTGGCAATGTAATTAAAGCATCTGATGGAACTACTGCTATAACTATATCAGACTCAACAGGTAATGTTTCAGTTGCTGGTAGCTTAAGGGTGGGTGATAATAATATTAGAAACTCTGATGGAAGTGTAACAATGCAAATGGACACTAGTGAAAATGTTCAAGTAACTGGAAATTTATCTTTGATGACAAATGCTGTAGCAGCAGCAAAATATATTAGTGTAGACCCCTCTTCAGGAACAAATGTTGTAGGTAATCGTTTGTATTTTAGGTCAGGACAAGGTACAGGTAATGCTAATGGTGGTGGAATATTTTTTCAATGTTCAACTGCTGGTAGTTCAGGTACTGGTGTTAATTCATATGCTACTGCTGCAAGTTTAACTACAGGTGGTGTATTTAATGCATCAGGTGGTTATAGTATTGGTGGGCATGTAGTAGATGATATTGACCTTGCAGGTGAATTTAATGATGTTGATGACCATGTAATGTCTTCAGCAGCAATACAAGATAAAATATTAGCAGAAACTAAAGAGTTTAGGCATATAATAAATGCAGGATTTAATTATGGTTCTACTGGAGGTACAAGAGTTTTTATTCCTCTTGTAGGTTATGTTATAGAAAGAAGTTCAACATCTGCTGGTACTGAATATATAGCTTTTGTTGCTCCATACGATGGATATTTAAATCAAGTTGTATTTAGAAGTGAAGAAGCATGTGGTTCTACTGTTGTAGGTTTACATAAATCATCTACAGGTATAGAACTTCCAAGCAATACAGCAAGTGAATCAATAACAGTAGATATGGCTACAGACGATACTCCATATAAATTTGCATTTACTGGAGGGGCTAGTGGTAATGATAACCAATTTAGTGCAGGACAAATATTAGCAATATCATTTGACCCTACTATTGATGCTAATGATACAGTATTTACAGCAGAGTTTATTTTAGATAGTAGCGCAGGGTTGTAAATATAAAAAAAATGTTGGAAATTAAGGTAATGTTTAGTATATTAAAATGATGAATTATATTCAAAAAGGAGTATTATAATGTGGCCAGCTATAATAGGTGGTGGTATATCTTTGCTTGGTAGTATGATGGCAAATAAACCCAAAATGAAAACAGTAACTAACCAAGACTTAGCAGGTAACTACTCTGATTTTACAAATAACTTAGACAGGCAAAACGAACTATCTGAGCAATTAATAGACCCTAACTCTAGTTATAATTTAAATCAAGCTCAAAGAATTAAAAATATGGGTTATGATAATATGGCTTTTTCAAATATGTTAGGCAATAGAAATATGGCTCAAGGCGGTATGGGTGGCTATAGTGGTATTAGAGGTCAACAACAACAAGCTGGAATGGATAAAGTTCAACAAGAATCTCAAAATAGAATTAATCAAATGATTGCTAGTAACTTTGGAGTAGGAATACAAGGTTTACAAGGTATTGGTAAAGGTTATCAATCTATGGGTGATACAATGTCTCAAAATATGCTTAATAATACAGCTGCTGAAAATCAAATTGCACAAGCTAGAAGCCAATCAGACTTTCAAGGAATGTTTGGATTTGGACAAGGTTTAATGCAATATGGTTTAATGAACCCTACAGGATAAGGAATACTATGGCTTTAGATTATACAATGATGAGAGATGCGGTTAATATGGATGTAATGAACCGTTTATCAAGAGCACAAGGTGTAGGTGAGTCTGCTTCTATGTTAGGCTTTTTAGGTGCAGACGCTGTTAAACAAAGTGATATGTTTAAAAAAATGTTTGGCAAAAAACCTTCTAAAGATGAACAATATAAAAATGTAACTACACCTTCTAATGAAAATTTTGTTAACAATTTAAAAAATTATGAGTCTAGTTTAGATTTAGGTAATTTAAATAGTGATTTAACTAATAACGGAACTCCTTATAGAAACACTTTAGCAGGTGGTATAATTAATAATTCTACTATGATGCCTGCTGAAAGCACTGGAATAGGGCCTTATGGAGGTGGTGGTATACCTGCTTATGGAGATAATGCAAAATATGACTACTATGCTCAAAAATATGGTAATGCAGAATCTGCTTTAGATAAAGCTTTATCTTCAGGATTTCAATTAAATTTAAATAATAAAATGAAACCAGGTTCAGGCGTTCTTGACCCTTTATTAAATCCAAGCAACCCTATGGTTAATGCTCCTCAAGATAATTATGTTGTACAACAAGGTGATACATCTTTTGATATAAAAAACAAATATGGTATGACTATGCAGAATTTAGCTGACGAAAATTTTGGTGGAGACCTTGAAGCAGCTAAAAGTATTTATCCTGGAGATACGTTAAAAGTAAATCCTCTTAATACAGCTTTAAGTAACCAACTAACAACTAATAATGATTTTCTAAATGAAAATTTGGATTTATTTTGGAATAGTGGAACTCCTAATGATACAACAGGTGCTTTTATACCAGGGTTTAACCCAATATACGACTCATTAAATCAAAGGAGTGGTTATGGCAGTTAATTTTGAGCAAATGCAAAATTACGTTAACCAACGTAAAGCTTTAAGACAACAAAAGTTTGATGCTGATTTCTGGGAATCTAAAATAAGAAACATAATGGGTAATTCTGGGGACTTTAATGTAAAAGATAAGACTATATCTGCCCCAATGGTAAACATTGAGAATCCTGCTGATTCTTGGGCTAGTTATGTAAAAGCTACTTCATCTAGAGGTTTAAAACCCAACTATGAACAATTTATCCAACAATACAACAATCTAAACAATGTTAGAAGTTCAGCTATATTAAACAATCTACAAAGTGCACAAGCTTCTGGTATGACTATGAAAGAGATTAGGAAGGCTATAAAGAATAATCCTGAAATACAACAAATGTTAACTGAAGGTATAAAATCTACAGCAGATGCGGAATCTAAAGCATTAATGGGTTCGTATCTTCCTAAACGTAAAAAAACATTTGGCGAACAGTTAAAAACACCTTTACTTGTAGGAGGTGCAGCAGCAGCTGCTCTTGGTGGTCCTATGGCTTATAAAGCTGGTATGGACAAAATACAAGACCTTAGAGGTGGTGATATTTTAAGAGATGCAAAAGATTTAACAGATAAAAAAATATCCGCTGCAGATAAAACTAAAATGCAAAAAGCTAGATATGCTGAGTACAAAAAAAATTGGAAAGGTAAGAAAGTAAAGAACGCAAAAGGTAAGGTAGTTACAAGTAAAGCTGCTGATTTTAAAACTTGGTCAGCAAGAAAAGCTAACGTAATTCCTAATAACTGGTCTTCTAAAACTTTATCAGAAGCTGAATCTGTATTTGGTAAATCAAAAGTAAAAGACTTAGGGTTATACAAAACTAAGCCAAGTATAGGTAAGACTTTATTAAAAAGTGGCGGTAAAGCTTTAAAAGGCTTTGGTACAAGAGCGGCTTTAGGTCTTACTGCTATGCAAATATTAAATTCTTTAACATCCGAGGAATAACTTATGGCTATAAACCCTTATGGTTTATATAAGTACCAGGATGCTCCTGAAGAACCTCAAGGCGATAAAGCAGCAACCTCACAAAATTTTCAACCTACAATAGGAAAAGACCAATTACGTAATGTAATTAGTTCTTACAAGCAAAACGCAAACTTATTCAAACCAGAACAAATAGATAAAATAAGAAAGCATGCTATACATTATAACGTACCTTTTTATGAGGGAGAGTTTAGTATAGGTGAAGCTTTATCTAACTTTGCAGGTGGGTTTTTAGAAGGTTTTACTACAATACCAGTAGGCGAAGAGCCACCAGACAATGAATACGAAGCTATAGCACGTAATGTAGGACATTTACTTGGTTTTGCTCCTAATATGTTAGCTAAACCTTTAAAGTTATTAGGATTAAGTAGAGCTGCTAATGTATTAGGTGGTGTTAGGTCTATACCTTTAGGTATTGGTGAAGGGGCTACTAAACTTGCATCTAAAGTAGTAAGCCCTGTACTAAAGAGTGCTACTTTAGGAAGAGCAGGCGCAGCAGGAACAGTGACTAAGTTTCTAACTGGTGGTGCTACTAAAAGCGTTATAGAAGAAGGTTTTAAACTTGGTGTTGCTAGTGCTGCTAGTAACTGGAAACAAGGTATAGATGGTATGATAGAAGCTGGTATAGGCGGTGCTAAGTTTGGTGCTGCTTTTGGTCTTATAGGTAATGTAATACCTGGTAAAGGCGCTGGTAACTACGGGTTAAGAGCAGTATCAGGTTCTTTATTTCAAGGATTACCCTCTACACAAAGAGGAGCAACTACTCCTGAACAGGTGTATGAATATTTACTTGGTGCATATTTTGGTGGTGGCGCTAGTGGTTGGAAACAAAAAGGCGCACAAGAGTTCTTTACTAAAAAAGAAAAACAAGCTTATGGTGAGAATGGTAAAAAAGCTGATGTTAAACTAAGAGAAGGTAATGACCCTAAAGATGTTAAAGATTGGAAAGAGTTAGACCCTGAAATACAAAAAGAAGTTTTAAAAGAAATGAATAATCCTGAAAGTATTCATTACGACCCTCCTGAAAATGCTGAAGCTAGAAAAGCTATGCATGAGTATGTAGCTCATAAAATGGGTATAGAACCAGATAAAACTACTTTATCAGAAAAAGGATGGCAAGAGTACGGTAAACTACTAGACTCTCAAAGAAAGCCTGAAACAGGCCCTGGTTTAGCTAAAGAAACAGAGACTGATTTAAATAGAATATTCCAAGAAAAAACTACACTAGCAGAAAATTTAGAAAAAGCACGTATTGAAAGTATAGACTTAAAAGGTGCTGAAAAAATGTCTTCTGATAAAGCTATATCAGACATGGAAGTTAAATTTGAATCTTTAAAGGCTGAAGAACAAAGGCTATTAGACTTAGAGCCTGGACAATTTATTGATAAGAAAAGTGGTGAAATAGTTGATTCAGAAATGCGTAATGATGGCAATGACCTTGGTATGTTTATTGGTAGAGATTTATTAAAAAAGTCAGAAAAGATTGTAGATGAAAAATTAAAAGAAGTTTGGGATAAAGATGACTATTCTCCATCTACTAAAAGAAATGAACAAATAAGGTTGTCAAATGTTATAGATGAAATTATTACTCAACCTAAGTATGCATCTAAAGGTCAAAAAGTAGATGTAGAAAGCTTAGTTAAAGAAATAGAAACTAATATTAAAAACTCAGAAAATGTTAAAATAAAGATAGATTCTGAGATGAAAAATGATTTAAGACAATTTTTAACTCGTAATAACTTTGGTGAGCCTGTAAAGTTTTTAAATGTAAGAACTAATAAAGAAGGTATAATAGATAAAGATATTGATTTTAGAGATGAAAAAGGTTTTACATTTGCTGGTAACAGAAAAGCTTTAACAGAACCTAAGACAGAAGTGCAAAAAGTTCTAGAAGAAATTACAGGTACAGAAGAGTCTTCTCATGCTATATTTGACAATGTAACTACCAGAGGTAATAGAGGTGAGTTTCTTGATATGGCTTTGTCTAAATATAGAGCTAAAGTTGGTAAAGATGCATACGATGCTTTTATAAAGAAAACTCATAAAACAATGGGTGAAAAAGGTTTTTATCCTTTTGGTGGCAAAGGTGATAATGATACTATTATATATATTAAAAAACACCCTAATATGTCTAACTATAGAAATAAAATATATATTAAGTCTTATATAAATAAATTTAATAAAAAGTATTTTGATACAGCTATTAAGCGTAATAAGTACTTTACTAAACTTGAAGCTCAAGAACAATACTTAAGTAATGTTATGTGGGATATATCTTTAAACGGATTTAAACCTACTACTAAAGCAGAATACAATCAAGTATTAGATAAACTATTTAAAGGTAAAGGTTATATAAAAAATGCTACAGCTTGGAATAAAAGGCAACAAATATGGTTTACACCTACTTGGAGAGCTGATAAAGACTTTGTAGCTAATAGTTATAGAGACTATTTAAAAACTTTAAAAGGTAATGATTTAACTAATATTGCTCCTGAATTTTTAGATGCTGTTACAAGTGGTAATGTAAGATATATAATAGCAAGAGACTTAGACCCTAAGCTAAAAGATGCTTTAGGAAAAAGAATTAAGAAATTAAATAAAGATAGTAAAAATACTGAATACGGTGAAAATGTAGATGGTATGACTATTGTTGAAGATAACTATCTTAATACACTAATTAAAGATAGTGGTTTACCTGAAAGTGGACAAAGTAAAAACTTTATTGTTAGTCCTGACGCTAAAAATGGTGCCTTACTTGGTAAACATATGATGCATAGTGCTGGTAAAGAAGCTTCTAGACAAATGCGTGAAGCTGGTATACAAATGATTATGCAGGAATCTGCTGTTAAACAAAGAGGTGAGCGTGGTATAACTGACTATGACATAAAAAACAAAAAGTTAAACATATCAGACCCTAATTTAATACATGAAATGCCTGTAAGAGATATTAAGTATGGCTACAATGTAAAACAATCAAACGCAATGGCAGGTTACAATGCTGATGGTAGCGTACATAAACATGGTATACCTAAACAGTTGTTAATGGCTATGTCTAATAATACCTTTAAGTCTTTTCCTCAAAAACTTATAAATGACTTTTTTAACGAGACAATTTATAAACAGTTTAAAGGTGACAATAAGTATAATACTATGGTAGATGAGTATTTATCTAATCCTACAGACAAGCTTAGACTTAATATTTTAGAAAAGAACATTGATAAAGTAGGAATTAATGAAATGTTAAAGGTTATTAACGGACCTCCTACTCAGTTGTCTGATGCAGTTTACTTTAGATTAATGAAATTAAATAAAGATACTATAAGCTCTAGAATTGCTGATGGAGAAATGACTCCTGAAGAAGGTCAAAAAGTTTTAGACAATATAAATGAATTTAACAGTTCTACAGATAGAATAATACAAGCAGCTCAAGAATGGTCTATACAAGAAAAAATGGTAGGTAGACAAGGTAATTTAAACCCAGTACTTTTACATAAGTATATACGTCCTTACAGATTTCAAGTTATAAGAAACTATGTATTCCAATCTATTAGCAAACCTAAAATAGGTAACAGTGGTGTAGCTAGAATGAGAGGTTATGATAAGTGGTTTAGAAAAGACCCTAAATTTAAAGAATTAGAAACAAATGACGAAGTATTCTATCTAGATAACTCTTTTAAGAAAATGCCTCTTAAAACGCACATCTCTGGGCATGAAAACACTACTTTAGAAAGACTTTGGAATGCTTATACTAACAAAAATAGTAAATTGTATCAAAATAGTGATATAAAGGATGCATTAAGAGCTTTAACAGTAAGAGTTCCTATGGACTCTACAAGTGGCGCACAAGCTATGGACTTTGGTGGTTTTACAGGTAGAAATGGTCACGGTATACTAATGCACTCAAGAGCTATGAGAGCTGAAGGTGGCGCTGACCTTGATGGTGATGAAGCATTTATATTCTTTGGTGGACGTAAAGGAGCTAAAGGTGATGGTTTTAGAAAAGAATGGACAGAACAGTTTCATAAAAATAAAGATGAATACTTAGCTAAAGATGGTAGTATACCTGATAGAAAAACAGGTAAAGTTCCAGGTACTAAATTAACTTATGAACAGTATTTAACAACACAAGATAGTGTCAAAGGTACAGGTGTTGACCCTAAAATGCGTGATAGTAAAGCTTGGCAATATGATAGTGGTTGGAGACAAGAAATATCTGAAAGGGCTGTAGAAGGTCGTAACTTACTTGGTGGTGCAGTTACTATGGGTCAAGTTTTTAAAGCTGTACATAGCTCTTTAACTTCTTTACCTAATAAAAAAGATATGTTTCAAGCTAGAATATACGATAATAAAGCTAAAAAGTATATTAATGTCAATGTAAGTGTTGAAGCTAAGACAGGTAAAAATCAGTTAAGAGATGCTAGACAACTTGCGTCTTCTATGACTGCTTTTACTTCTGACCCTCTTGATGTAGCTGGTTTAACAGGTTATACTGACTATTTTAATAAACTAAGTAATTCATATTTTAATATAAAATTTTCTAGAAAGTTAACTCCAGAACAACAAGTTAAAGCTTTAAGAAGTACTGAAGGTATTATAGGACAAATGCAAGATATAAACTCTGCTCTTTATAGTAGAGATTACATTAATAATAGGTCTTTTGATGCACAAACTATAAAAGAAAAAACTATGCCTACTATATATGAAGGTGGTTTAGGATTAGAAAAAGCACAAAATACTTTCTTACCTAAAATGGGTAAATTAGCTAACTCAGTAGAACTATATGATTCACCATTTAAAAACATAAATACAGAACATTTATCTAAAATGTATACTGAACATAACTCTATTGTAAATAAACTACCTGAGTTTAAAAAGCTTTTAAACAACTTATCAGTTCCTGAAAATAAACTTGTTAAAGCTGTAGCAGATTCTCAACTGTGGAGAAAAAGTGTTTTAGATAAAACAGCTTATGACATTGATAGTTTTTATAGAATTATAAACTCACAAGGCAGTCCTTTTGCTAAAGGTAAAGCTTGGCATAAAAGATTTATAAAAGGAAAAGAAAAGTTAATTGAAAATAATTATAACTTAAGAAAAGAGTATTTAAGAGAATTAGTAAAGTTTGCTGAAGATGTAGTTACTCAAGATGTTAGTGATATGGTGTCTTTTAGGCAACTTTATCGTTTTTATGATACTGCAGAGATAGGTGAAACAGTTTTTAATAAAATGCTTAAAAAAGTTACAGACTTAAGACGTAATAGTTATTTGCAAAGAAAGAATATAGACGAGTCTATTGAAGAAATAGCAGAAGGTGTTAAAGTTCCTAGGAATGTAGCTAATACAATAAGAAAAACATTTGGTGAGTATGTTGGCGATTCTAAAGATAAAACAACTACTCGTAATCAAGCTGAAATAGATGCTGAAATAACAGCATTTAAACAAACTTTACCTAATGTTAGAGCTCAAAAATTATTTGACATGTTAATGTTAGGTTCTTTTAGAAACAATACTAGTGAAACTTCTATAAGTAAATTAGGCTTTTCTTCTCAAGCAGTAGATAAAGCAAGTGTTACTGACTTTATTGGTGATTATGCTACTATAATGAATAAAGCTTATGAAAAAGTGCCTATTGATAAGCGTATGGTTGAGTCTTTAGAAAAAGGTGATATGGTAGAAAAAGACTTACCTGAAAATACTATATTAAAAGATACTACTACAGGTTATGAAGGATTACATTCTAGAGATTCTAAATTGCCTAAAAATATAAAGCAAGAACTTACTGAACTTGTGGAGAATATGAAATTTTATAATGGTAAAATAGGACAAAATTTAAACGAACTTGTAAGAGGTGTTATAGGTAAAGACTTTAACACAATGCAATACAAAGACTTTGTTGATTTAAATAACTATTTTAAAGAGTTGCGTAGAGGCACATTCTTTCAAAGGTTATTTGGTGATAAGTCTCCTACTCTTAAGAAAAGATATACTATGCTATTTCCTGCTACTGTAGGTAGAGAAACAATGAAGTATGATATAGAGTTATTAAAAAAGAGAGGTTTGTTTGTTGCTAAAGGTGGTAAAGTTGTTGAAGGGGATATGCTAATCCCTACTAACTTTATGGAAAAATTACAGTATGCTGTATCATTGTCTATGGACAAAGCTCAAGGCAAGGGTGATGAACAAGTTGGTGTTTTACGTAAACAATTAGAGTTTATTGATGCTATAGAAGACGGTGAGTCTTTAAGACGTGTTGCTGTAAGAAAAATAGAATCTGATGGTAATAGTGGTAAAACATTACATTCTGACCATGTATTAGCTAAAAAGTGGGCTGAAGGTTATTTAAAAGAATACAATACAGAAATGGAAGTATCCGATTATAATTCTTTAAAAAATAAAATGTATACAGTTAGTGAGTTAGTTGATGGTAAAGCTGTACGTAGAGAATATAGTGGCGAACAATTAGTTGATAAAATTGAAACTGTATATAAAAATCATTTTAATGATATGTTTAAAATTATATCAGGAAACAAAGAGTTTCTTGATTCTTATCAAAAAGTTAGATATGGTAAAAAACAATTTTGGGATTTTCAAAAGGGTAAAAATGCCTCTGAACCTATATATGACTATAAAAGAGTTGTAAGAGATATAAATAAAGCTTACGAAAGAGGTGAAGATATAACTACAGAGTTTGGTGTAGATGGTTTACGTCATATTGCACGTTCTATGATGGTAGAATTACAGCATAAATATAAAAAACTTAGTAGAGGTGAGCTTAGAAAATTAGTTGAAATACCTAAAGTTACAGGTCAAATGTCTGAAGGTTATTGGCCTCATATGTTTTTTGATAAAGTATTAGCTAAAAAGTCTTTAGAGTCTGCTATAAAAACAATTCAAGAAAGCTCTATGTCTCAAGCTGAAAAGAATAAAGAGATTGAATCTATTGAATGGCGTGCTAAGACTTTAACAGGTGATTGGATTACAGGTACTGAAAATTGGGAAACTTATGATAGATGGAATGACCCTGCTAATACTCAGAAAAAATCAGACAAAGTATCTTGGTTTAACGCAAATCAAATGACATCTTCTATGCATAGTAGAACAAGCCATATTCCAGGCTGGTCTATTGATGCTAGTGTTGCTGAAACTTATTCTAGAAATGTTTATAAAACCTATTATAAGCAATTAGCTCAAATATTATCTCGTAATATATTACAAGAGTTTGATTCTGCAGCTATTAACAAAGGGTGGAATAAAGGTGCTAATGTAGACTATGAATCTGGTCAAAGAAGAAGTTTAATGGACAGATGGTCTGATTATTATAAACTTTATGTACAAGATGCTATGGGACATCCTAGTATTATACCTGATTATATGATTAATGACCCAGGTATGAAGTTAAAAGGGACTCCTTATGCTTGGTGGTCTGACAATAATGTTACTAAAAAAGTAAACAACATCGGTAAAAAGCTTGGTTTAAAACAACCTGTTGTAAATGGTGTGTTAAAAGATAGATACAATATAGAAGATGTAAGACATTGGTCTAATCTTGAAGCTAAATATGAGCTTATGTCCTTACTTGCGCATCCTAAATCTATGGTTAATAACTTATTTGGTGGTTCTTTACATACTATACAAAGTGCAGGTGCTACTAATTTACGTAAAGTATATGATTATAATTTCTTAAGAACAATAAATCCTGAATGGACTAATAGACAAGCGTTAAAAGACTTTGTTACAAAAGAAGGTATCTTCCCTGAAATGTTACAACATGAGTGGGGTATGCAAAAAGAATTACAATCTTCTAAATCTAAACAATTCTTAAAAGACTTAGGTAAAAAATTAAACCCAGATGGTACTGTTGATAAAGTGACTATGCGTGAATTAGCTGATAAGCATAATATAGGCGCCCCTATAATGAAAGCTGCAGCTAAGTTTATGTCTGGTCCTGAGATGAGATTGCGTACTGATGCATTTATGGCACATTATATTAAAGCATGGAATTTATTTGGTGGTGCTATAACTCAACATAATCATCCATTTTTAATTGAAATGGCTAAGAAAGGTGTTAAAGCTACGCAGTTCTTATATAACGCTCCGTTTAGACCAGGTTTTGCTAGAACATCATTAGGTAAAGTAATGACTCGTTTTCAGTTATGGTCTTGGAATGCTACTAGATTTAGAAATGATGTTATAAGAGAAGCTCGTATAAGAGGTTATCGTGCAGGTACTCCTGAGTATCAAAGATTTAAAAGAACTGCTCAAAATGATTTACTTATATACGCTTTAGGTAGTGTATTTGCTATGAGTTTATTTGATTTAGCTATACCTGCTCCATTAAATCACTTTAAAGAAACTTCTGAATGGTTATTTGGTGACGATAAAACAAGAGATAGAGCTTTTTGGGGTATGTATCCTACAGCTATAGCTCCTTTACAAATGATTACTCCTCCTATTGGCAGGATTCCAATTAGTATATTAAAGACTTTAACTGATGATAACTATAATAAATTCTTTGATTACCATGTGTATACTATGTTTCCATTTGGTAGAATAGCTAGAGATATAGCTCCATTTGCTAAAGGTAATGTATTAGATAATCCTTACAGAACTATTGAAAAGTTTACTGGTTTGCCTTACGGTGATTTACAAAAAGAAAGAACTAAGTACAAGAAAGAAATGGCGTACCATCCTGTATACAGAGGTATTACTGAAGAAGATTAGTTTTTTTCGAAGCTTTCTAGTATTCTACTTAAAGCATCTGTATCTGTAAAACAATCAACATGCAGATGTATAAACCCCATACCAGTGAATGAACCGTCACTATTAGAAAAGCCGTATTCAATTTTGATACAAGGTTCTAGTTTATCTATATCTTCTTCGCATTTGTCACAATAGTCCATATATTAATATACTACTGTTCTTCTGTTTTTGCTACTTCTTTATGTTCTTTAACATATTTATCCATATATTCTATAAATTCTTTTTTAATACCTTTAAACTCTAAGAATAAATCGAATACTCTTTCATTTGCAACTGTGTATTGTTCTAAATGTTGTAGTTTAGTCCCTATTAAATGAAGAGCTTGTTCTATGTCTTTACGGGTTGGTTTACCCTTTGTGTTTTTTCTTGCCATTACTTTCTCCTTCTTGCTCAAGAAAAGCTTCAAGCTCTTTATAGTAGCTTTCAGCCTTCTTTCGCATTTGTTTTTCTGCTTTAAGTTCTCGTTTAATATTAATGATAAGAGCCTGCTGTCGCCTATTGGTTTTAGCAAGCTCTCTTACTTTGTTACAACAACTCATCAATGCGTCGTGGGTTTCCGCTGGGTCCAAGTTTAAACACCTCCTTTAATTTAGCTTTGTATTTAGGCTTTGGTTTGCCATATGGAAAGTTAAGAAAACACCACAACTTATATACGTCTTTATGTATATCGTTATTAGTGTTAAACTTTCTAAAGTTATATGAAGGTTCTTTCATCCATTTACCTTTTGTATATAACCCATAAATGTTAACAATAGGGCATTCAGGGAATATTTTGTTCCATAAGTCCTTGTACATCAATTGTTGTATTTCATGTGATTTTCGGTAATCTCCAGTCTTTATATCAATAATAGATAAACTACCATCTATAGTTGCTACAATGTCTGGTGTACCAGCCCAAAGCATGTCTTTGTGATATAGGAATATCTCTTGACATATTACGCTTGGCTTTATATCGTAGTACCATTTTTCAAAAGACATTAGAGACTTTCTAATAAATTCAGTACCTGCGTGTACTTCTTTTCTTTCTAGTAACGCCTCTATTGCTTCGTGCACTGCCGTGCCTCGTTCTGCGGCTTCGTCCCTCAGCCGTTCTGCGTTTAGCCCGTTTTTCATAAGCCACTCGTCAAAAAACTTTCCTTTAGAGCATGTTTCGCCTATGATAGTTGTTACTGAAGGCTTCCAGTTTAAACTTTTACCTTGTGAGTACCAACGTCCTGAACTTTCGTGTCTTTGTATTTTTAGACCATTAACATAGTCATCAATCATCATTTTTTTCATTGAGCCTCCTAACCCATTGATTGCTAACTCCCTTGTCTTTGATTAAACCTAATCGTGGTGTTATGTCGCTTCAAGTCTCTGCATATCCGCATAGGGGACACGTATATCCACAGTCTCCTCCTGAAACGACATTACCACATTGTAAACAGTTTACTTTTTCCATAATTGCCTATAAATAGTTCTTGTTGATACTTTAAAGAGTATCGATAATTTACTAGGTTTATACCCAATATACCAAAGAATATTTATAAGCCATTTGTCTAGTTTACTTAGTTTTTTCATTTACTTGTCCTATATTTTTTAGGGTTAGGGTTAGCTATTAATTGTTGATAAAGCCACCAACACTTACCGTCATTAGTTGCTTTAAGTATTTTTTGTCTCCGAGAGGCTTGTATGTCTCTCATTCGTTTTTTGTTATCTTTTTGTGCCATTACTCCTCCTAGTTAAATACATCTGATTTTGCTAGTTTTCTTAATATATAACCTTGTACTCTTACATCTTGTGTTTTTATCCATTTGATAAATGTTTTATACTCTTTATCAGTCAATGGCCCCTTTTTAGTATTACACGATGCACATATCATTTGAAGGTTGCTCTTATACGAACCTCCTCCAGAAGAAATAGGATGCTTATGGTCGCATACCATATTAGTTACATCTAATTTCTTTTTACAATAGTTACAAGGTTTGCTGTATGCTTTAAAAAGCATCTCACGTATTTCAGTTAAAGATATGTTAAATTTTACTTCATACTCCTTACTTCTTTTCTTTAAAGAAGATTTTAGAGTTGATGACTTTTTCATAAGCCTGTGGAACATTCTTTTAGCATGTGTCCCATGAGCGGGACGAAGCTTACGCATAAACTTCGCTTCCCACTCTTTAGGACTACGCGACTTCCGATTGGAATTTCGTTGATTCATAACTAGTTTGTTATTTACCGATTCTTTTTCCATCAGGGGTCTTCATCATTTGGTATCTACCAAAACCTTTATACGCACCTCTTGTATTATGGCTCATTGTTATTTCAAAGCCTTTTTTACGTAAGTTGTGTATAGTAGCTGATAGTCTCCAAGCTCCAAATAGTCTAGCTGCTTGTGCCTGATTTAAAGTTTTACCTTTAAGCAGATGCATAAGTATCTTTTGACTCTTTGAGCTGCTGTTTACTCTTCGTCCCATCTTTACTTTCCTTTCCGATATATAAAGCTGTAGTAAATTTCCATACATCTATAATAATAGATATTGTGTCAACTAGTACACCTTTGTTATATCCTATTTCTATTTTAAATATCCAGAATAACCTTATTCCGAACGTGTTACTTGTTTTTAGTAATTTAAACATTAGTTCTCCTTAGTCTAAAACTTGGTTGCCATTCTAATTCTGTCTTAAATAGCTCACCATCAGTGTTTTTAAGCACTTCTAATGTCTTTTTAGATGAATTAGCTTGGCCATTTAAGCCTATCACTTTACGTGATGCGTTTTCTATTGCGCCTGAACCTTTACCAGCATATAAGTCAAGTACTTCGTTTCTAGAATATTCTCTAGATACTTGTGATACTTGTATTATAATTAAATCATTATTAACAGCCATAGAAGATAGTGAGTGTGATATGTACTTAATTTGTTCGTACTCACCTCTAACATGAGGAGGTGTCTCAACTAAGTCAATATAATCTACTACTACTACAGCGGGTCTTAACTCTTTAACTTTAGCTTGTATTTGCTCAAGTGTTGGAGGTATAGTTTGTATTACCATATGGTTTAGCTTATGCTTATTATCTTTATACACTTGTTTAGGATTGTCATTTATCTCTTCTTTTGTCTTGCCTGATACTATTTGCATATTACGTCTATGCATATACCACGCTGACAACTCTAAAGATAAATATAATGTTGGTACTTGCCAATCAGTGTTTACGTCATCATTAGCAAAATCAACTCCTAAAGCTATACATTGTGCAAGTGTTGTCTTACTTGAACCTGTAGGTCCAAATATAGTTACTAACTCACCTGGATATATAGCTGTATCTGATTCATTAACGCCTAGCATATCTGCTATAGGTATAGAACGTCCGTCAAAATCTGCTGACATTCTTTCTTCTAGCTTTTCTTGCAGGTCATCTGAACTCATAACATCAATCAGATAGTCTTTTCTTTTAAAGTGTATACACCTTGTCTTGCAATGATTTAACATTATTTCATCATTACAACCAAACCTGTAGCCTCTATTGTAAACATACTCTACTTTTTCTATTACACTGTTTTCATTTAAACTATTATTATTCCAATGTAATATAGCAGTTTTAGCATATTCACTAGGTATACCATGTCTGTAGAAATGTGACGCTATTCTAATAAGCGTTTGGTTCCTAGAGCCCTCTTGAGGGCCATTTGTTAACATTTCTTGTACACAAGGTATAACATCCTTTGGTTCTACAACTTTGCGTATTTGGGTCATTCTAGGCGCTCTATTGATAATCTTATCTTCTAACTCGCCATTACCTACTAGTTCACTGTATGCAAAATCTAGTCTAGGTTCTTTTGCCATCTCTTGTATTTCATGATATTCTTTACCTATTACATCATTCCAAGATAATGGTATTTTATGCAAGTTAGTTTTAAGGTTTACTGTGTGCTGAACTCTATAGATACCTGTTCTCATGTAGATAGAGTTATCTATTTCATCACCAAATAAACTTTTAAGAGTGCCTTTTACCAAGTAATGTAGATTATCA
>Ga0208899_1001195_pt1 | contig 18449 bp, 42 predicted proteins | sample VirMetDEL_Nov_24_FD_184518 | JGI IMG/M metagenome (GOLD analysis project Ga0208899, IMG submission 184518) | Aqueous microbial communities from the Delaware River and Bay under freshwater to marine salinity gradient to study organic matter... | ecosystem: Environmental > Aquatic > Marine >... | reverse complement strand
ATTGTGTGAATGAGCATTTTGCCTAAGCCTTGTCAGCACCCTCTCTAAATATTTATCCTCCCTTCCTCCATGTACAGATAAATCCATATCCAATTCATTCCAAGGGTCTATTGTAATTGTATGTATCTTAACACCGTATTCCCTTTCTGCGCCATCCACTTGGTCAAATACCTCATCAATGTTTAAGCCTTTATCTGAAGGGTCAATAACAATAAAGTGTTTCTCTATAAACTTTCTTGCCTCCACCCTTTCTTGTTCTGTCATTTTAAAATCCCCCGAAAATTCTTTCCCAACGTATATACTTGTTAATTCAGCATATATATCTGAAGGAGTTCCTGTTTCTGGAGATAGAATAGCGTGTTTCCATCCATAGAATTTAGAAAGATTAACCAATATTTCATTCCACCATTGCGTTTTACCTGAATATGGAAGAGCATAAACGTATGTTGTTGTTCCTAATTTAATGCTCATATATTCTTTAGCACATCTCCATCCTACATCAACACCTCTTTCCCTTCCTTTGTCATAAAGTTCTTTAAATTCCTTTTCTACGTCTAATAATGTGAAATAACATTTCCCCTTCCCAACATCAAGTCTTTCTAGTTCATCCACCTCAAACTTACGCATAGGGTTCTTAATAGAATTTTCTATGCCATCGCTTATTGTTTTCTTGTAATCGTAATGTCCATCAGGTGATTTCTTTTCAAACTCTTGCTCTAAGAGTCTTTTTGCTTCTTCCTTATCCACCTTTCCTTGCTTTACATATTCTCCTGCAAGGTTAGACATTTTTAATAGAATGTTATGCTGTTCTCCTTCTATTGATTGGGCGATTTTATTTAAAGGAATTGACATCTTCCCCCAATCTGTTGTGATTGTTTTTTTAACCTCCACCCTTTCAGCTACAACTTTCTCTTGAAATGTTATTGCACCTTTATTCACATACAAATTAGGGTCATAAGAAAAGAAGCACGCTCGTGGAATATCTTTGCCAGACTTATCTAAATTTGGATAACGCTTTTCTATAGCGGCAAACCTCTCTTTAAAATCGCTGTCATTTCTAACAACAGGTATTTTCATTAACGCCTTGATACCATCTCCGCTTGGTGACAAAAAGAAAGCATAAATATAAGGGTCATTCTTTAAATTGTTTTTTAACGCTTCTAAATCTTCTACACCATCAAAATCTAAAACAGCTAACCCGCTTCCTAATTGTAAACTTTCTTTATTTCTTTTTGTGAAATATCCGTTGAACAATATTAATGGAAGGAATGTTTTTTTCTTTTTGTATTCGGATTTATCTGTCTTGTATATTTCTCTTAATGATAATATATCATCCTTTTTCTTTCCGCCCGTTTTAATAAGATTTAGAACAGAATCAACATTTACTTTGCTTGGGTTTTCTGTGTGCTTTATATCTTCAAATACTGATACTATCATATAATAAATTTAATAATAAAGAGGGGAAGACTATTCCTCCCCTCGTAACTACTTGATTATCAGAAAGGTAGCCCACTATCATCATCTTCCTCAACAGCTACAGCTTCTGGCTGTGTTGTATACACCTCTTTTGTTGTCATTGCTTTTCCTGTCACTGTAAGTGTATCTCCATCAATGTCTGGGAAATATCTACCCTCGTATTCTCTTCCTCCGACAAAAGCTGTCACCATTACATTATCTCCTTCTTTAACATCTAAGTCTTTGTTAAAAAATCCTACAGGAATTGTGTTTTTGTATTCAGCGTTTGTTTTGATAACGATGTTCTGTCTTTTCCATGTTCCTTTTGTGGTTTCGCCAGATTTCTCCTCAACCTGCACCACTGTTCCTTGTAATTCTACTTTGTTGCTCATATTTAAAATTTAATTGATTACGTATTATTTCCTCGTTATGTATTTGTACAATTCTTTTGCTCTTTTAAGGACATCTGAGGCTGTTTTAAATGACTTGTATCCACTTTCAAGTGTGGCATTATTTAATGCGCTTAAACGGCTTGTAAACAAGCTATCTTCTTCGCTAAACTTTTCAATATCTCCCGCAATATCCCCAAGAGTAAAAGACTCAAATAATGAAAGAGCATCTCCTTTTAGTCGTTCTTCTCTATAGCTAACATTAACTGTAATAACAGCATGAATAGCATTACTACTCGCCATTCTTTTAGCGTCAACAAGTTTTAATGTAGGTTTTTTGTATGTTCCTTTCTTAAAATCATTAGGCTTTTTTACTGAGCCGCTATCACCATATTTCTCATGTGTACGTTTCACTTCATATTCCACTTCATCTCCAACAGCTATTGGATTTTGTGTTTTGTGATTGGCTTGTATTTTTTGCCCATCTGAAAGGGTGTATGTATGTGTGTAATATGTTACATTGTCTTTTTCCCAAGACCTACCTACTTCTACACTTTCTACTTTTGCTGTTTTCATAATTCTCTGTTTTTTAATATTTGTTTAAAATGTTCTGCGTATTTCTGTGCTTCTTCTGCTGTTTGGAAGCAGTTGTTTCTCTCAAGCTGAAGTCTATCTATATTATCAGAAAACATAGTCATATTTCCAATTGAGAAATAAGAATCAATAAAATAATACCTTTCATTATATCTAGGCCGCCAAATATTTTCCTCACCACTACCATTATCCCTAATTTCCTTCAGCTTTTCTATTTGCTGTTCTAAAAATGTAATTGTTTCTTCTAATTCTTTCATAATGCAATAATAGTTAAAATGTTAGTAAATATGTGTTAATTTTTGTTAAATTTTAGGAGGATGTATTTCCATCCAATGTGTAATAACTTTTTCGTTATAAGCCCATCCGCTTCCGTTCCAAGTTTCCCAATGTACCTTTCCGTCTTTTCTATGTATAAAATATTTACCGTAATTTGTTGGGCGAATTTGCGGATATTCATTCCAATCGTTTTCTTTCATAATGTTAAGTTTTACTTAATACATAAGAGTCTTAGGTATCGCCATATAATCTTTGTTGTGGTTTATGCTGTTTTCTCTTTTGTGGTGTTTTTTACTTTTCTCCAAATAGCGGACTTACATACGAACCTTGCCCATTTGATTTAACATTAACAGAAAAATAATCTAATACTTCTTTTTTATTAATGCTTTCTTCTGTATAATGCTTAATGGTGGTTGGTTTTTCCGACTGGGGGTGGGGTGGCTTTTTCCTACCCCCTGTGTGGTTGGGTTTTCCTACCCCTATATTTCTTTTGTCAATATCAATAGGAACATAGTATCCAAGCATTCCATTAGTTTTTATGTGATACATATTTGTTGTTTGCCTTCCTTTATCAAACCTTTCCTCTATTTCAATAACATCTTTTTCTATTAATGAGTTTTTAACAGCCCTTAATTTATCAAGACTCCATTTAGTTCTTTTCATTAAAGTCTTATTAGATGGAAATGCTGAAGATTTGTATGTTTCGCCAAAATAAGTGGCAAGAATAAGCAACAGATAAGTTTCCTTATCATTTAAGTTGTCTAAAAGTCTATCGTCTACGTTTATCATATTATTAAAACCCTCAGTTTCGCCATTGAGACATTGTTATTGTGAACGCCAATCCAACATAACACTAGCTGTTGCGAGAACTGAGGGATATTAACTTTTGTGGGAGCTATTGTCATATTGAATTGGCTACCACAAAGATACAACATTTTTATTTAATCTTCTGATTCTATATTCCTAAGCTCCAATTCTTTATTGTATGTTTCGTTGTGAACAGTCAAGTCCATAAGCACTTTTGCTCTGTCTAATTCATACTTTAAAAGGTTGTTTGCTTGCTTAACAAGGTTTGATTGCTCTCTTGCTGTTTCTACATTTATTTTACCATCTTCTAATTTTTCCATTTGCTGAAAACAAAATGCTAATAATAATTTACTGTTTACTTTTTTCATAATTCTAATTGTTTAAAGTTAATTTTTTATATTTTCTATTTAATTCTAATCTTAAATGATTTAATGTAAGGTATTCTTCGTGTGGAGAGATGTACATTTTATTTTCTTTATATATATCATCTATGCTTTCTGAAAACCTTGAAAAGCTAAAAGCACCTTCTTTTAAAAAATCTTTTGCTTTTTTATATTCTTCTTCTAATTTTGATTGGTTTATTAAATCTTCGGTAAACTTTATTTTAGTTGTAACTGCATATCTCCTGCCTGCATTATCGTAGTATAGGAAATTAACTTCATCCACCCATTTCTTTAGCCTTGCACCTCTTATGCGGTAGTTTTTAAATTCCGTATTCATACTAATGCTTCTATTGACATCTAATACCCATTTATGCTTGCTGTTCTCTAACATAATCTCTATTTTCTCAAAACTTGAAAGAGAATGGTTAGTCCAATTACAGCTAGGCATTTCAATAAAAACAAATTCCCCATTGAAGTAGAACACTTGCTGCCAAGAACTACAAAAAGAATATGAGTGCATACGTTCATCACCAATTAAATTACAGTTTTCGTGATGTTCTTTCACCATTATATTTCTCATAACATTTATTTTACACTGATACTATCTGAATAAGCCGTATATGTAGCAGGAGGAATAACCTCTCCAGTTTCCTCATCAACAATAGTTGAATTTGTTTTATAAGCAGCTTTCATTTTTTCTTCTAATTGCTTTCTTAATTCTCCCATTTTTTCTTCTTGCTCTTTTAGCTTTTGCCATTCTTCTGAATGTTCATAGCCATATCTACCACTTCCGTTTTTGTATGTCCATTTAACACCCTTATATTCTCCTTCTTTTTCGGGATATTTAGAAAACTCTTCTAAGGCTATATCACGTATTTTTTTGTCCTTTGTGATGGTAGACAGCTTCTTTTCAAATTGAAGCAATCTAGCGTACTCTCTTGCGTCCACATCACCATTTCTTAATGCTGTTTTGAATGCTGAAACAATAACGTCAGCATTGTCGATAATTTGTAGTTCTCTCATAATTCTATTGATTTTAATATTGTATAATTTTGTTTACAAATCTCTCATTTAATTCTTTCCTAATCGGCATAAAATAAGAAGGAGAAAATATCATTTCATCTCTTGTGTCATATTCATCCTTAAAATCATGCATAAACTGCATAAATGCTTTTGTTGGTTTTAATTCTTTCATCTTTTTCATAATTCATGTTTTTTAATTTAGTTAATAATAATTCTTTTCTAATATATGCTCTCCATTGCTTAAATGTCATCACCATATTATAGAGGCATTATAAACAACAGCGTTTACATATTTTTCTTGTATGATTTCCATTGCCTCTCTACTATTTTGGGCATTAACAATCTCTTCCTTCATTTCTCCGTTAAGAAGGAACCTCACTTTGTATTCTCTCATTGTGATAAGTTTTAATAATTAATAAAATATTGTCCCATATTTGGGGATGTTTCTGTTTAACAATTTCTCTGTATGAAGTGTATTTAGGAATCATTATACGCATACAATCAACGTATAATTCCGCATGAACACATAAAGAGAAATATTCTTCAAATGTTGTTATAAAATCTGTTTTCATAATGCGTGTGCTACATATAACAGCGCAAAAGCACAAACAGCAAATATAACTAACAAGCCTATTAATACAATAGACCAAATAATAATTCTTCTAATTATGTACATATTAATTAATTTTAGAATGGACATTCACTTTTTGGTGGTTTAATAATATCTTTATTTTCTTTTAATTTTTTGCAAGAATAAAATACTCCGTCAATCACATACCCAATACTCCCACCACTTCTAACTTGTTTAATCTTTCTACCCGTTTTTAAATTAAATAATTCGTTATGCTGATTCCAAACATAATGCTGAGCAAATTTAATTACAAATTTAATAGTATAACTAATTGTAAAAGAGTTCATTAATGTATATTAAAAGTGAGTATATAAGTAGTTAGGCTTAATTATCACCTATCTATATTTTTGAAGGCATCCCCATAAAGCACCTACTGCTCTAATTTGGTAAAACGGAGGTTCTAATTCTTTTATATTAAAAAGTTCTTGCTTGGTGTAACTACACCATTCAATACTTATTATTTTTGCTTTAACTCTATTGTGTCTTACAATTTCGTTAACTTCTCCTTTAAAATGTTGTCCTCGTATCATAACTAAAATAGTTTTTGTTGTTTGTTTTTAATCTCATAACTGCAATCATATCTTTTATTTTCTTCTTTAGGATATGGCAGTATAGGTTTTTTCATCGCTTTTAATAATTTCTTTTTTAAACTTTTATTACACTTGAAAAAAACGTACCTGTTCTTTCTTGTTCTTTCTTTTTTATAAACATTTTCTTTTCCGTGTTTATCTTTTAATAATTGAACTTTGTTTTTCATTCCCTTAAACTCATCAAGTATAGCTCTTTCGTGTAAATGTTCTTTACCTTTTACACACCAATAAATGTGTTTGTCACTCATTCCTGTATAATAAAAATTACAAGCTTGGTAGATGTAACCGTTATGGTTCATTCCTTTGTCAGAATAACTTAATACTATACAATCAATAGGTATCATTTTCATTGATTGACTTACAAAATAACTCAATACATTTTTTTCTAATCCCTCATTAACTACAAGCCGATTCAATTCATAAACTAAATGCTCGTATTCTTTGCCACAAACAGAACTTTTCATAAAAGGAGGTACTGCATTCCCAAAAGCACAAACACCTTGTATAATTCCATCAAGAAACAATCCATAGCAATAACTTACGCTTGGTTTTCTTTTTGCGTAGTGCTTAAATAAAAACCATTCTTCTGCGTCTTTATTGCTAATAAGTTTTACTGTGTATTTATCTTTTACACTCATACATCTAAAATTTAACTAAGCCTAACAACGTATAAACCACATTAAAACGATGGTTTATACTAACCGTTGTGTGTAATGCTAATCCCAATCTCTACCACCTTGTAAAAGATATAAGGCAAAACCATCAATTCTTTCAACCTTAGTACCAAAGTCAAAATCTCTATCATCATCAGGGCAAATACCTCCATAAACTTTTGGTATTACTTCACCTAAAAATTGGTACTTATTTCTTATTTCTTCTCCGTTATTCAGCATAAACCAATCTCCTTTTTTTAGGTCTTGTATTTTGCAGAATTTGTTTTTTATTTCAGTCATTTTCTATATTGAATTTATTACATAAAATTTCTCTAATTACATCTTGTGCATCGAACTCTGTTTGGCCGTCTGTGTTAGTACAATCTTTTATTATACCTTCTTCAACCATTTTACCAACTATAATAATTGATAAATCTTTAATGTCATCTAATGTTTTAATTGTGTTCATTTTTATTAATTTTAAGTTATTAAATTCGTACTACTGCTAACACCACCTATACACCATAAAGCAATATAGTATCGTATTAAGATTGAACATTGTGCTATGCTTTACGGTGCATAGCAAAACCGTTGTACGCCATTAAGCATCTACCAATTCAAATGATTTTACATTTCGAGTTTTGTCATTCCAATACTTCTTGTTTAATTCATAAGCATCAGACATTCTTAAATCCATACTTTCAGCAAGTATATAAAATGGTTTAGTTAGGTAGTTAAATGCTAATGTCATTTCTGTAGCATCTCCTTCAAAAATTACTTCTTTTTTATCGTTTAATATTTGTTTCATTTTATTAAAATTAACGGCATACAACAATATATATAGTGTATATCCAATTGAACATTCGTTTTAATTCAAAGTTCAGTGCGTGGCTTACTTGCCATACACAAACCGTTGTGTGTAATGCTACAGTTCTGCTTCAAAGACACCAATTAAATGCGTTTCTTCAATACCCTCTTTTTCTCTAAGATATTCATCAACTTGTTGCAACGCTTCATCTTCGGAAAAATTGGTAACTAAATGTACTCTTGCAAAATTTGTGCATTCTTCTGCAACTATGTATGGCGTTGCTACATCATCTTTCAAGTCCTCTATTGTTTCAGCACAATGAACTATATGTATTGTTTCTTCGCCAAACTTTCCTATTGCAACTAATTCGTTGTGACTATTTGCTTTAATTTTATACATTTCAATTTAATTTATTCGTTAATAATCCGCACTACACACAACAATATGTATAGTGCATTTTCGTGCCTCAAACGACACCATACACTCAACGTTGTAAAACATAGCCTCACATTGTTTAATTTTTAAAGAAAAAACAAGGCTACTTTTTTTGGTATCTCTTTGGTGTACGCTGTGCGTTATCCTTCCGACCATTATTTCACCTTGTTTTAATGTTAGCTATACAAATTCTTTGGTTGTATCAAGATTCAACCAACCAAGCATTGTTTTGTATGCCTTATCAGCTATTCTTGCATCATTGCCGAATAAAAGACTTTCTGTTTTGTCTTTTCTTTTAGTACTGTGGTTTGTGTAACGAGTAACCGCATTAAACAATGCCCAAAGCGTTTCTCCTTGCTCATTGATACTTTGATTGATATCGTTAGCGAATTGACTCATGTTGTTTTGAGTTCTTGTAGATATTTCCCGCTTAGAAACTGAAGGAGAAATATTAAACACAGACTTAACAATATCCTCAATATGTGACTTGTTAAACTGCCTGTTAGCTGCCTCATTAAATACTTCTAACTGATTAGACTCAAAATCAAGTGCCGCTTTGTACAGTAGCATAGCTTCATCCAATCTTTGTTGAAGACTTGCAGAATGTCTAAATTTAGACAGAAACTTGTTAGCTGCTGCAAAAGTATTTTCACAACATACAACTTGATTTGTGCTACCAAAGCCAACAGAACCACTCCCATCATGTTTATTAGTTACTGTAATGTATCTGTTGATGTCAGACTTACCAATGTACTCGGTAGGTAGTTCTAATTGAAGGAATATTCCACGCCCCTCTTTAATACTTCCTCCGCCAATATTCCCGAAAGAACCAAGAGAAGAAGCATTATCCCAAGGGTGATGAAATTTAGCCTCTGGATTAAAGCTACCATTAGCAGATTCAACCAACATATGAGCTGCATCTTTATTTTGCAGAAACTCATACTTAGAACCAACCACCCCAAGAGGTTTATCGTTGTCACTTCTTACTACTGCATACTTGTCTGTTATCTTAAGACCTTTTTGGGTGTAAAGCTCCTCTTTACTTACCTCCCAATTTAACCCTGTTGCTTCAAGGGTTTCAAATACTACATTGTTTGTGTTCATAATAATTGATATTTAATTGTTTCTAGATTTAACTCCTCTTACTTTACCATTAGCTGAAATATAATCATACCAGCTATCAAAGTGAGATTGATTTTCAAATGTTTTAATATGTTCTCTAAATTTTCCGAATAATTCGTATTGTACAAATGCTTTCATAACGATTCTGTTTCATGTTCTAAATAATACTCCCCACTCTGTACTTTCTCCCAAAAGTTTAAGCAGTTTTGATATGTTCCTTTTGTACCCGCTTTTAAATCTGCTCTACTTGGAATAGTATTGCCATAGTAATCTTGCTTTCTCTCTAAAGGCAGCATACAAGCCCCGCACTCTAAAAGGGACATTGCATTTCTACCATAGCTACCTTCCATACTCCAAGCGTTACCGCTGTTAATCATTTGCTGCGCTTCGTAATACCCATACTCTTTTTGCAGCATTTCAATTGTTTTGTAATTCATAATTTAATATAATAAATTGTTTGATTTACCTTAAACCAATGTCCTATTAGCTCAAGGGTTTGCTTATTTCTTAATTCTCCGTTTGGTTCTAATATTACCATAATTAAAACCTATTTGCTCGTACGCCATGAACTGGTATTACGATATTTTTACGATTGTCGTTTGGTTTAGCACCATTACATAACCCACAGTCTACACAAGATACTTTATGTGTTACATTTGGGCAGATAATCTCGTTTTTAAGTAAATTATCTTCTGGCTTTGCTACTCGAAAATACCTCCAACCCATTTTTACCGCTTTTTTAGCTTCACGCTCGTTATCTACCGCCATAGACAGTGTTTTTAGCCCTTGTGAGGCTTTTTCTTGCCATTGGTGGGTGTAAGATGTATTATTAGCGCAAAGAGCCTTTAAACTCGCTAAAATGTGAATTGGTAATGCTGCTGGGTCACCATACGCCCCAAATCTAATCTTAGCACCATTGAAATATTTGTGATAATTATCAATTTCAAGGTACGGATAATTGCCTTTTTGCCATGACTTCCAAACAGCATAAGGTGCTTGGAATAACACGACATAACATGCGCCGCCTAAAGACTGGCGCAAACTGCATTCACCGCATACTGCATTATCTTTGCCTTCTTTGGATGCCGTAAGAGGGTTTACGTCTCTATTTAATATCCAAAGTTGCATCATATTGCCAACCTTGCGATTAGCTGATGATGTAGTAATGATTGCGATGATGTTCTGTGAAGGGTCGAGATTGCTTTTACCCTCATACAATACAAAGCCACTTGGTATTCGTGGCTTTTTTTTCTTTTTAACGACAGATTGCCTGTCGATTGCTTCTTGAAGTTTCATAATAATTTAATTTGCGCCAAACATATAAAGAATATTAATATCTGGCAAGTTAATAAATGTTAAAATTTGTTAAATAACCGCCCAACATCCTAAAGAGGATATAAAAGCTAATTTGTTTTTATTTAATAGTCTATCAAATGTTTTTAATGTAATGTTTACATATTTATTTCCCATTACACAAGTGATGCATTCTTTAAAGTTTTTCTTTTGTGGGTTCATATTACAAATGTTTTTAAATGGTTTTCTAAATCTTTAATTTTTTGCAAGCGTTTATCTGCTTGCTTTCTTTGTTCAACTATTTTCTTGTATAACTCCGTATTGAAGTTAGTCCAAAATGTTTTGTAGATTTTCATAATATTATTTTATGGGTTTAAAAATCTTATTCCATTACTATATGTCATTTGGCATACTGCAAAGTATAAATATGCAGGTTCAATATCCTCAACTTCCTCAATATCCTCAATGGCATTAAAGTTAGAAACATCTTTGCCGTAATCCTCAAGGAGTTTTAACTCTTCTTTAGTATATCCGTACTCTAAATGTTCCCATATAGCGTTTAATTCATTATTGTAGGCTTCTTGCGCCTCTTCTGCTGTCATGTTACCAAATACAGGTATTGCAACAACAGGCTTTGGATACCCGCTAAAATAGTCAGGTAAACAAAAGTCTAATAATTCTACTGTTTTTTTCATAATAATTAATTGTTAAAATAATCTCTTTCTAATAGTCTATTTGCTTGCGATGCGTTAAATGCTACAAATTTGCCCCTTAAAGTGTAGGGTAATTTATTAAAAACTCTTAGGTTTTTTCGCTCTTCTAAATAATACGTTTTTGAGTTATTACTCCATTTTAATTCGTAAACTCTTTTGTATTTGAAGATATATCTTTGCCCTAATTGATATAAATTTGCCCAAGCATTAAAACTATTACCTATACCCTCAAGCGTTAAAATTTCTTTTTCTAATGTTTCCATAATAATTTTGCGTACATTTCTCGCCAGAGTTTAATTTAGCGGCATTTAAGAAATTCTAAATATTAAAGCATACACTTCATCATCTCTAAACCTAAAAGCTAAAGATTCGTTAACTTTAGCTTTAAGTAATTCTCCCCCATCTAAATTCTCTTGAAGAGAGTAAAATAGTTCAGTACCTGCCAATTCTCCGCCATCTTTAAATAAATCATTAAGACTTACGATTGTATTCCAAGAGATAACTTTATTTTCTGAATTTTTACCTACTTCAGTTATACAGTATTTTCTCTCTAAAATTCCATTGATGCTTTCTGTTTTTTTCATAATATTAAATTTAATTGATTTGTGCCCGCCCCTCATTCGATTAAGGGATACAAAACATAATAGTTTTACGGGCTTGAATATTTTACTATTCATAATAAATGCAACATAATATACTAACACTTTTACTCTTTTGTGTTTTCTATTATGGCTATTCCCTAACCTTTCGGTTGGTTTTACGAATACAGTTATAGCTTGTGTTTATGTTCAGTTTATTACATTTTAACGCTTAATAACGTACATAAAACGCTGTATTGCCTACCTTAGCTGGGTTTTTACACCTTGAGCAGTAGCCGCTCCGACTTTAGAACGTATGTAAGTTTTTGGCCGCGTCAATTATACAGACGGTTGAAACCTTTATTTTTAGTCGTTCGCAAACCAATAAACTGTAGATTTATTGTAAATTAACCGAGCAAAAGATACTTTTACAAGTCAGTTTCTTGTTAATTTTATTTAAGCAAAAGAAATTAAAGAACGGAATAAACTAACAATAAAGATTGTTTTATATGTTTACTCTCTAGACTTTGTATAAAGATACAAGCCTGTAATTATTGCAATTTTAGTTTAAAAGCCCTTACACCGCGTCAAGGTATTGCAAAAAAGTAAAGGGAACGGGTAATAATTACCCGTTAAGTATTATTTGCTTTGTTCTAGTCTATCAATAAGAGTTAACACATAATGGGTTGAAAATTTGCTTTTTTTCTCAGTTGTTAGCTCAAATTTGCCCGTTTCAGGGTTTTTAGTTTTTAATACTTTTTCGCTATCTCTCATAAATGGAGTTAAATTAGCGATTGTAATTTCTTTAATGGTTACATTTTTTTTGGCAATATATTCCTTTATAAATTCTTTGCCGTCGCCTTTTGTCGCGAATTTTACCAATTGGTTTAGACTTAACAATTCGTTTTTTAATTTACTGTTAATTTGACTTTTTAAAGTTTTCATGATAAATTGATTTTAATTAATAATATTTTTTAATAAATGTGATAAGAACAAAGAAACTTTTTTTGTGATTGTTTCTGCGAACAAACTTACAAACGAAAACCATTACAAAACAACAAAAATAGTACGAACGGTAAAATAAAATGATAAACGGTAAATATGCTATTTTAGTGGTAATTGCTTTTAAATTTCGCCAAAACATAAAAAGAAACTGAACAAACAACCATAAGAGTAAACATAAATATATTAAATATACATACTATAACAATAGAGTAAACAAATAACACAATACAAAGAGTAAAACAAAACAAATCTAATGTAATTGCTTTACTATCAAACTAGTTAGTAACACTCACTAAAATAATATTAAAACTATCATGAATAATAGTATTACTATCATTAAAGGGTGGATGGGTTATTATTCAAGGCCTTCAGCCCCTCACATAACAAACAAAACAAACATATTTTACCCTAATTTACAACCATAAACAGAAAATAAACATAAGATATATCCACAACAAACAAAAAAAGCCCTAAAAAGGGCTAAAAATAGCTCAGGAGCTAATTTTTCAAGTTGTTTATTATTAGATAGTTAGTTAGAAAGTTACACGGGCTGAAGACAAAAAAAACAAGACATAAAAAAAGGGCCTTAATTTGGCCCTCTTAAAATTATTTGTTTTGGATGTTTTAAACTTCCTTTACTTCAATACCTAACAATGAATAAAGTCTTAGCATGTCGCTGTATTGTTTATGGTTTACTCTCTCTATGTTTGCGCCGATTTGCAAAGGTTTTCTAGTTAACCGTTGGAATGTTGGTGTACTGTTTACCCTCTTTAATATTTTAGGGCAGTTTACTTTTATTGATACTGTTTTGATATTCATAATAAATATTTTAATTGATTAGTAAAATTAGTTGTTTATAGCTTCTCGGCAAATTGAATATTTCCAGCACATAAATAAACAGAATAATTGCAAGACTCAAGGCTGTAAGCCTGTTTTAAACTGCTAAAAAACTCTAGTTCATGTTTGGCCTCATAAAAGCCTTTTTTGGTTGCAAATCTAGTGTAAACGTTTTTACTGGTTACTTTAACACTAAGGTTCCCCCCATTTGATTGTCTAAAATAAGTATTCATAATAAAATAGTTTTGTTGATTAGTAAAATTAGTTATTAAAGTTTTTGCCATATATTTTTAAATTTGGCTTTTCCTTTACCTGTCTCTTTGTAATTTTTATATTTTTATAACCCTCGTTTTTTAAGAGGTCACGCTCTGCCTCTAATTCAATCTTTACGTCTGTTTTATCATAAGAGCCAAAGAAAACCTCTTTAAAGCCATCTAATGTTCCCTCTAATTCATAATAGGTAAAACTAACGGTTTTTCTGTTTTGTGCATTTTTCATAATGTTTATTTTTTTGATTAATAAAACACAAATATAGTATTAATACAATACACTGCAAATATTTTTTATTCGTACGGTGTAACTATTAGACTAACATACTGTAAAACAACAACATACAAAAGCAACTTTTTTTATTTTATTTCTGTTTTATTGCCAAATGTAACGAAGCAACCCAATACAATAGCTCAACAATACAAGTGTTCAATGTTATTTGCCTTGTCTCGTTTGTGGTTAGTTAGCTTTATTTATTAGCTTATGGATTGGTATTGTTTATGTATGGGGGGTATTGATAGGAAAAAACTTTCTGAGCGGATTGGGACGGGTTTATATTATACAATAATACCCATAGGTAATACACGTATACAAAAAATGATTATCTTTGTGGATACCTTAATTTAAAAAGAAAGTATATGAAAAGGATTCCAAATTTTAGTGGTTACTCAGTAACAAAAGATGGTAGAGTTTACTCCCATAAAAGTGATATGTTTATTTCTATTCAAATAAGATTTAGACGTAATAGGAATAATGCAAGAGTTAAGTTAATTGATGATAATGGATGCAGGCGTACTATGTATGTACACAGGCTTGTTGCTATGGCCTATCTCCCTAATCTAGAAAATAAGGCCACTGTTAATCATAAGGATTTTGATACGCTTAATAACCATGTGGATAATTTAGAGTGGATGACAATGGAGGAAAATATTGCTCATGCTAAAGAAAATGGTATTTCTGTTAAATATGTTTTCTCCTTGTCTGATATTGCGGAAATTTTAGAATTAAATAGAAGTGGGTATAACATTGGCGATATTGCTAAGAAATATGGCTGTTCTAATCCTGTGATTAAAAATGTTTTTAATAAAGAAAATGTTAAGCCCATTACTCACTATAAAAAAAAGATTAGTGAATACGAAGTAAGGAAAAAATATTTACAAGAGTATAAGAAGCCTCAACAGATATGCGAAGAACTTGGTGTGTCTTCGATTAGTTATTGTCTAAAAGATATTGGTATTGAAACAAATTGGCACACGTTTATTTGTGGCGAAATAAATAAAATGTATTCTAGCGGACTTTCTGTTGATTATATAGCTAATACTACAAGATTAGATAGTTCGTACGTTAGAAGTAAAATAAACATACTTAGAGAGGAAGATTTGTTTGATGTTACAACACAATACGGAATACCAACTGACAGATATGATGAATTTATAAGTTTAGTTCTTAAAAGGTATAGCCGAGATGAATTGAAAAAGCATTTTAATGTTGGTGATAACGCCTTGGATACAGCATTAAGAAAGAATAACCTTAAAATTATTAGGGATTCAGAGAAGTATGATATTAAAAAGTTATATGAGATGAGTTTAAAAATGCCTCAATCAGAAATAGCTAAGATTTATGGTGTATCTCAGCCAACAATAGGAAAGAAAATAGCTAAATACAAAAGAAATAATGGAATTAAAGTAGCTGGAGGAAATTGGAAGAAACAAAAATAACGGCGTATAGTACCCACATAAAAAATTATATTATAACACCCACGTTAAACAGTTACATAAAATATTTTAATTCCCCATTAAACCCCTACATATTGTTTTGTTGTTTTTTTTACCAATACCATTAGTTAGGAGTTTTTATTTGAGATAATGTTGCTGTTTTTCTCTTTATTGTTTATGCGGAAATGTGTTTTTTAGAATATTGTATTTTTGTATAAAATTAAAACATAAAAACTATGCCTACAAGGAATCCAAAAAGCAAAGCCGCAAAGAGCTTAAAAAAAAATATGGAGAGTGTTTCGAGTAAACGAAAAAGAACATCTGTTACCAAAATGCCTACAAAAACGGCCACAAAGATAACAAGAACTGCTCCAGCTAAAAGGACTATTCAAGCTCCTAAGTCTATTGCTAAAAAAAGAGTTATTAAAGCTGCTGAAAAATCTGCTGATAAAGTTAAGGGTTCAAGTTATATTGCTCTTATGCGTACAGAAAAGGCTTATAATGAAGGGGCAAGTGCTGAGGCTAAAAAGTTAGGATATAAAACAACTGGTGGTATGTCTCGTTATGGGAGTACAATAAAAAAATCAAAGCCTGAACAAAGAAAAGTGACAGGTGTTAAATCTAAAACTGTAGGTAAGCCTTCTACATCTAAAACCACAACTAAAAGGAAATACAAAAAAAGAAAGTAGTTATAATACATTTAAAGCCCTTACATTTGTAGGGGCTTTTTATTTCACCACCACCCCAACTACATCTGAAGGCTTTATTATTATTATTATTCCTGTTAGTTATTGCGGAAATTTAGAATTGTATGTTGTTTCGTATATTTATTCTATTATTTCTTCTAATTGTTCTAACATATTTGTTTGGTTTTCTCCCCAATACATTTCACATGATTGTTTACCATTCTCTTCTGTTTTGTAGGGCGGGGACATTAGCCATATTCTGTCTGCATCATTTAGAACAGCCTCCTTGTATGTCAAGAAACGTCTACAGCTTTCTTTAGCCTTACATCCTTCTCCTTTGCACGTTGTTATGTCTAAATTCATTCTAATTTATGTTTTCCTGTTGTGTTTATTGCGTTAATTGTTTGGAATACATATACAGCTTGTTCTATGCTATTCACTTCTCCTAAAGCTATTATGTCTTCTGGTGCTGTTTTGTAATATTCTATTAATTCTATTTCTCCGCTTGCATATACAATAAATTCTAATGCTGTGTCTTCTCTTTCTATTCTGCGGGAAGCATATACAGCCCCTTCGTCTGTTAGAATATTAAAGCCGCTTTGTGTTAATGGAGAGAGGTTCATAGGTAACGGTCAATGCAATTACAGCCTTGAGAACGTAAATATTTAACTAAATCTTCTTGTATTTCCCTAATGCTTTCCAACTCCTCGTTTAGTTGGTCTTGTAAATCGCTTAGTTCTTCTTTTTCTTCTTCTGTAGCGTCTATGCCGAGAAGCCTTCTCTCTTGTAAATGATGCTCTCTTAGTATGTTGTCCACGTAAGGAGTGAGAATGTAATCAAATTCTGTGTAGCTGTTGTCTTCCATTTTATTGTAGTTTATTTAATATTTCCACCATTGTTAAAAAATCATCGTTGCTTAATTCCAAAACATCATCAGAGAGTCCTGTTATATGCACCATTGACAAATTGTTTGTTACATCGTATATAAGCGTTAATTCTCCGTAGTCCTTATACAAACTATTAATGTCTGTAGTTTCTTCCTTAAATCCGCTTAAAAGTAGCTTAGTCTTCATATATATCCCTCTTTCTTGTTATTAATTCTATTTTAGAAATGTTGCATTTGAAATTATTCATTATTATTTCTTCTGCGTGTGTGTAATTGTTTGCCCAAACATATTCAGGAACATCTCCGTATTGAGCATTTGTTTCTATGTAATATAAATTCATACACCAAAAATAATGTATTAAATGAAGATAACAAAGAAAAAGTTGTTAAAAAATGTTAATTTTGCAATAATTAAATTTATTGTAATGAGAATAATTAAAAACAAAGAGGATGCTCTAATATTCGACTGGTATGGTAGGGATAAACTATTTAGGGCATTAAACGAATTAGCTGGAATAACTAAGAACGACATTATGTCTGTTATTGGGGCTAAGAATAATAAGCAATTAACAACAGCTTTCACATTTCCTAAAAAATGTTTTACAATAGAGATGATAGAGCAGTTTGCCTATTTACTTCGTAATGTTGATGGGTGGGATGTTAATGCTATTCTTAATTACATTAACTTTGGTGTATCTCACGCTTTAACAAGTAATTCTGCTATTGAAGTGGCGATTGCAAAAAAACTTTACAAGAGAGCAAAACCGCAATCCAAATTCTATTTACAGTTTTTATACAACAAAGAATTTACTGAAGAAGAAATTGCAAGGTATAAGGAAAGAAAAAATTTAGTGAAGGAACTGCGACCTAAGCGTTAGTTCTGGTTTTCTGGACGAAGAGAATAACTAAGCATTTCTAATTTAGCTTTTAAGCCATAGTATTCCATCATATTTATGTTTATTGTGTCAGACATATCCTCTATGTACTTTGCTACCTCTAATGGAATAGAGTGTGTAACAACCTCCACTTGCTCTGTGTCTAAGTTAAAATAAGTGAAGTCGAAATCGACATATTCTTCCATTATACAAATGTAATTAAAATATTTAAGTTTTAATTACTCTATCTCCAATATCTATTAAAACTTATTCCTAAAGGTTTCTGTTCTTTTTTTACAGAATAATATTTTTCGTCTTTAGAGCGTAAATACATATTATCTCCAACTGTTATTATCATTCCTTGTTTTGTAAATATTGTTTTAGATGCTTTATCATCAAACTTTTCAAACTGCTCTTGTGTGATT
>Ga0208899_1001194_pt1 | contig 18450 bp, 10 predicted proteins | sample VirMetDEL_Nov_24_FD_184518 | JGI IMG/M metagenome (GOLD analysis project Ga0208899, IMG submission 184518) | Aqueous microbial communities from the Delaware River and Bay under freshwater to marine salinity gradient to study organic matter... | ecosystem: Environmental > Aquatic > Marine >... | reverse complement strand
ATCTAAAAACTATTCTAACAAAGAAGTAGAAACTGAGGTATATAGAAGAATTATTCTAAACATTGCTTGGTTATGGAAGTCAAAAGGGACTAGAAAAGCTATTGAATATTTGTTTAGGATGATGGGGGCACCAGAATCTGTTGTTGTATTTGATGAGCATGTTTATGTTGCGGATAAACCAATAGATATTGAGGCGGTTAAAAGAATATTATATCTTTACACTGGTGAAACAGATATTAGTGATTTACCTTTTGATGAAGATGGTTACCCATTACCACCAAAAAACACAAATGAGGTATACTTCCAAAGTGATGGTGGATGGTACAGAGAAACTGGAGGTGATAGTGCTGGTATAAACACTAATTTAGGTAATAATCCACATGTTGGACCTTATGATGGTGGTAATCGTTATTTATCACAATTTACTGATTCTTGTTTCGTACCAAACTTCTCTGGTGTTACTGAATTTAATACCACTGGTACGACATTATATGAAAATGTATTTGTTAATTACAATGATGGTATCTTTAATGGATTAAATTCTATTAATGAATTGTATGTTACTACTTTAGAAGGTACTAATAATCAGTTACTAACAGATTGTTTTGATGTAACATATGGTTTAGAGGAAAGTCCTTATAATAGTGGTGGTACAACTAATTTCGAAGATTTATACAACGATGCTATTGAAGAATATGATGAGTGGACAAAATATGGTGGTATATTAGAACAAAATCCAGAGTTATATTATTCACCGGAGTGGGGATTGGTAAAACATAATTATGATATTGCTAGTTTTAAGTTAGCACAAGAAACAAACGCAGATATCGGTGGACCTGATAAGTGTTTAAGTATTAGTATTAAAAGAAAAAATGTTATTGAGGTTGGTTGTAGTAAATTCACTAAAGTAGAGGATGGTCCTTTCATTTACTATAATGATAGTAATGGTAATAAAACCTTATTTGATGATTTCCCTACTTGTTGTGTTGCCGATGGAGGTACATATAAAAGCTTCACTAACCCAACAGGGAGAGAGGCTTGTTATTGTGCAAAATCAGCACCTTGTGTTCATGGTAAAAGAGTGAATACAACAGAAGATGGTATTATAGTTTTTGAAGCTGGTGGTGTTAATAATACTGATGGTGAAAACAATACTTCAACAACTACAACAATTTCTAGTCCAGAATGTTGTGTGTGGTATAATTATAGTTATACCATAAACGCTGATGGTGATGTACAATGTGTAGACCCAAATTATGGTAGTGATTCACTTGTTAGTGGTGATAATAGTATATTAGAAATAGAAAATAAAATTGCTGAATTAGATAGGCAAAAACAAATAAAAGAACAAGAATTAGCTATAAGTTGTGGTGATATTACAACAATTAGTTAAATGTAATTAGTATAAAATAATAATTAATGGCTGTAAATGTTGATAAGGATATTATTGATAAAGTTGATGATAACTTAGGGGGGTTAGTTAAAACTAATTTCTGTTGTTACCCTTGTTATCAAGAATCAGGTAATGGTTTGGTTTCTACTGAATGTGGTCCGGGTGGGTTTAATCCTGAAGATTATTATACGGATTCAAGTAACACTAATGTACCAACCAGTAAGGTTGGTGGTGATTATTATTACGATGATAATGGTACCACTTCACTTTGTAACATGCTATCAGTTGGTTGTAAAAGACATGTTAAAGGTTGCACCAATCCAGAAGCTAGTAATTATAATGAAAACGCAACAAAAGACGATGGTAGTTGTTTAAGTTATTATGTATCAGACCCTATTAAACTAGTTTGTGCTGACACTAATGCCACTAATTATGAAGAACCAGATAATAAAACAACAATACCTTGCCCTAATAATAATTGTTGCCAATATGAATCTCAAGAAACTGACCCAGTAGATTGTGGTTGTGATAGAAAAAAACTTACTTTAGAGAGAGAAATTAATACAATTGATTATGAAATTGAGGTTTTAACAAGACAAAAGGACAATATCATACAAAATAATCAAAACTCTTTTGTACCAAATACTAATAGTGGGTATGATTCCTATACACCATATTCAAATATAAAAGCGGATATTCAGGTTGCTAACACTAATGATATATTTGAAGATTGTATAAATAATGGTGTTTATAGAAAATATACTGCAACTGATATAACTGGCGTTGCAGAAACTGATTTCGATTCATTAGCCGGTAATCCAGATTTAAGCGATTCTACAAAATGGATACCTATAGTTGATAGTAATGGTGTTATTTCGTTTGTTTTAAATGATGTTTATAATGATGGTAACGATTCATTAGTTTTATCACATAATACACAAGAGAATAGTGGGGCTAATCTTTATAAAGAATTTTGTAACTCTAAGGGTTACGTTTTTGATACTTTTTATACTGATACTGAAACAGGTAAACAAATACAATTTACACCAAACATAGATAATACATACCAACCAAAAGGTATAGTTACTCAGAAATGTGTTGATGCATCCTATATTGTATGTGATGATGTTGCAGACATTAAAATGGTTTTTGGTAGTAATCAATGGAATGGGTTTAACATACCTGAAGATGATGGTAATACTGATATTGAGATTAGTATGGATATTATGGTTAGGTTTAATGCAGATACTTTATTAAATGATTGTTTAGAAAGTAATTGTGGTGTACCTTTTATTGATGTTAATAGTATTTTTGATAGTGGTTGTCAAAATTATATTGTTTTTACTGATGATAGTACGACATACAATAAATTAAGGGATAGTAAAATTAATTCCTTTGTAGTTGAAGGTGAAACGAGTCAAGGTAAATGGGTTTATAATAGTGAATCTATATCATTATGGCAGACACCTGGTATACAAAATGAACCTTCTACAGAATGTTGTGAAGCTTTTGGTGGTGAAGTTGTTGGTAGTCAGACTTACTTAGATAATGGGGAAACTATACAATTTAGTGATTTAACTATAGATGCAGGAAGTAAAGTTGCCAGTGCAAAAAACAAATTAAATGAATTAAATAGTTCATACCAAACATTATTAACCGAAGTTAACGATTGTGGTGTTACTTTTGAAGAATATACCTATAAAGGTTGTGAGTCAAATTATAGTCAATTAATTACAACAGAAAATTTGTGTTCAATAAAGGCACCTGATGAATGTTTAGCTTATACTACATTATTACAGGATTATGAGGTAATGATTAATCAGTTAGATATAGTAGAATTTGAGTTAGATTTATGTGTTAATGAATATTACAAAATAGAAGAACAGATTAAAGACTTAGATTCTGAGATAAAAGATATTGAGGTTACTATTGAAGAGGGTAAAATTGAATATAATAAGTTTGATACTGAACAAAAAGAAGAATCTAAAGGGTTTCAAGAAGAGATATCCTTATTTAAAGGGGATATAGTCAATAAAGAAAATCAAATAGAGATCATTAATAATGATATTGTAAGTTTACAGGAAAAGAAAGAAAGTGCTGTAAGTAACGATGAAATATTTAGATTAAATAAAGAAATTAGTGAATTAGATCAAAAATCTCAGACTACTAAAAATGGTATTTCTGAACTTAATAGAGAGATAGAAGATAAAACGAATGAATACACTCAGAATAGTAAATATAATAATAAAACTTTAGAAAATATAGAGAGTAATATTACTCAAAATGAGGGTTGTCTTGAAGAATTATATAAACTTAGAGAGGAATTAACTAAATTATCTTTATCAAAAATATGTTGTTTAGAATTACAGGAAAAAAATGCTAAATTTATTAGTGAGTTATTAGGAAATGTAAAAGAAGTAAGAAAGTTAACTGAAAATTGTTACGATACGTGGAAAAAAACATTACAAGAAACTTATAATAGATGGCAAGAAACTCAGAGTGGTAATGTATTACAATATATGGAAAATACTTCTATTGATGTTACTTTAGAAGTTGACAATAGTTTAGGTACATTACAAAACAATAGGGTTAATAAGTATAAGACATTAGATTCTTTTACTACAGACATTAACCCAGTATGGGAATTTAACCCTAATGGTGGGTATAGTGGTGTTTTATTAGAAGGTAGTGTTGCATCTATTAATGTAGTTAAAAGTTCAGTTAATAGTGAGTTAATTAGTAGAGGACAAACACCTAATAATGAAATATTTGATGAACAATGGCAAAGAGTTAGATTTGTTTTAAATGATACTCAATGTCAAACACTAAGACAATTATACCCTAATAAAGAATTCTTTATTGGTTTGTCAGTAAAGAATGAAAGAAATTGTGAAACAACATTATTAGTTGATAATTTACAAATAAATACAGATGTAAATTTCCTACAAAAATTATATTCTACAGATAATTGTATTTCATTTGATTTATCTTGTGTAATTGACGATAGAAAATCTTGGATATTTACTGATGGGTTAGTTAAAACAACTTATGAAAATAAAGATGTCAGATGTAACCCGTTACCAACAGATAAGAAAACATTAACCTTCCCTAAACCACAAGAAAGGTATTGGGATAATTTAGAATATAGATATACAGATTATTCGGTTAATCACTCTAAATTAGTTTTAAATAGTAAATCAACTACATTTAGAATTGATCCAGCAAATGCTATTGAATGTGACGTTTATAATTTCTGGCAAGAGGTTGATTGTGATGAATGTAATACAATATTTAGTTGTAATACTGCCACTACATTAACTTATACTAACCCTACTGGTGGTACACTACCTTTAAGTGGTGCTAGTTGTGGTTCATTTGATTGTAATGATATATTAACTGATATTAAATATGGGTATTCTACATGGTTAGAAACATTAACTTATGAATTAGGTAATTCTACTTTAGTTAATAATATGTCTTTTAGTGTGATGAATAGTACTAAAGACAAACCTAAAGGAAACCAAAAGGTATCTAATGAACCATATGTCAATGATTTATTTAAAAAACAAAATATAAACAACTATGGTGTATCTTATTTCCTACCAGAATCTTTAGGTGTAGGGTTCGATATCCAAAAGTCTGTTTGTAATTCAGATATTATTGAGATTAAGAAATATAATGATGATATTTATACACTTATCTCTGAAGAAACAGATGGTACATTAGGTTTTTATACTTATAGTGCTGATACAAATGGTATTTGCGAGTTAACTTCATTTGTTGATGAGCAATGTTGTAATAGAGTTAGTGATTATTTAGATAAAACATTTAAAATAAGTAAACCTAATTATGGTTGGGTAGATGGTGCTTGTAGATGGGAAGAAGTAAATTCTATCGAAGATAATTGTAATAGTGATTGCTCATATTATGGCACACAAGTAGAGGAAACTAAATTCATATTTAGTGGGACAAGTGGAGTGACATTATCATCAACATGTGTAGACACACCAATTTGTATAAAACCATTGGATTATTTAGATAAACAACCTAATGAAGTTAATATTAAACCTAATTTCGATAATATGGTTTTATCTAACTTAATAGATGTTAAGAGTAGACAAGTAATTAGTGATTACCCACTATTAAGGTTATTCTATAACCAATATTTAAATGCAAATGGTTGTGGTGACATTATTACTAATAGATTAGACTATAACACAACATTTGAGGTTATGGATTTAATTGGTGACTACTGGACTGATATTATTGAACAAGTTGTACCAGCAACAACTATATGGGATGGTTGTCAAAACTCAGGTAAAGTATTTAGAAATACGATATTCGATCAAAATAAATTCCCTTATAAGAGATATGTATTGAATTACTATAATGGTGATTGTGAGATCAATGAAATTACTAGAGATGCAATTGCAATTAATACTGGTAGTACAATAGATTTAAGTGAGGAAGTTTTAACTAAAGATGGTGATGTAGTGGTTGTTGAAAATAGTTGTGATAATATTGCTGAACAATTGAATGAAGAAGAGGAGAACTTAAAAAACAACTATGTTGTTGGGACACTTTCATATTCAAAAAAGAAAGCTTTTGTCGATACATTAAGAATTAGATATGAAAGTTGTAAAAGAAAGTCAAATATAGACATAACACAATACAATACAATGTTTATTTCACAAACATACGATAGTAATGAATATGAAGGTGATGTAAATGTATTTGGAAACACTGAATGGGATAGTGATACTGAATTATTACACGCATGTGGTAGTATGGAATATATTTGTCCAGTAAACGGGGAATATAAATTTGTTAAAAAGACAATTATAAAAAATGGTGTTAATATCACTAGTACTTTTATAGTGTTTTTAGATGAAAGTGATATAACTAATATTGAGTGTTGCCAAAGTTTAAGTGGTAACCTAATTACTGATGATGATGGTGATAGTTATTGTAAAGCAACAGATAGTATAAGATTATATGAGTAAAGGTATTTATAGAAAAGAAGTAAAATGAGTAATGCAATTAGAAGATATAGTGGAGAATTAGGGGATCCAGTTTCGGTAAAGGTTAATGTAATTACCGAAAAAGAAGTACCTGTAAGTTTCGAACCACAAATATTAAATGAATATAAAAGAGGAGAATTTATTCAAACATGGAATAAAACCTTTTTTATGACTGATCTTTCTAATGTTGATACTATTTTAAGAAAAACAAAACCAGAGACTTTTGGGTTAACTATTTTTTCTAATTTAGTTACTATACCTACAATAGAAATAGATTTTACTGGTAATACTGGTGAATCAACAACTAACATTGAAGTTAAATCAGAACATCTTATAACATATATTGATAAAGGTGTTAATGAGACTTCTTATAGTGTTAGGGATGAGAGTAATCAGTATGGTTGGTACCCTAGAAGTAATACTGACTTATACTTATATAGTGAAAAGAGTGATATTGAGGTGTTTGACTACCCTAGTTATTCCATTGATAACACTAGAAAGATTCCTGCAACAAGTGCGGACACATTATGTGGTGAAGATAGTGTAAATGCAAATAAAACATATTATAATTGGTATTTTGGGGAAAATGCTGGTATAAACTTTAACCCTATTAAGAGTGGTGGCACAGCACAAGCAATAAGTGGTAGTGTAAATACAATGGAAGGTGTTTCCACAATGTCAGATAAAGAAGGTAATTTACTCTTTTATAGTGATGGTGTGAGTGTTTATACGAGTGGTAATACAGAGATGCAGAATGGTACTGGTTTATTCGGTAGTTCATCATCCACACAAACTTGTTTAATTGTACCAAGACCTTCTACAAACAAATACTATGTATTTACAACTTCAATAGAAAATGGTTTAAGGTATAGTGTTGTAGATATGGATTTACAAAATGGTGAAGGGCAAGTAACATCAAAGAACAATTCATTACTATTATCTACAGAAAAGGTTGCAGCTACTAAACATAGTAATGGTACTGATTATTGGGTGGCTTCACATACTACAGGTACAACAAATTATTCAGTTAGAAAAATATCTTCTACAGGTATTGGGGCACCAGTAACAACATTTATTGGTAGTACCCATAATACTGCGATTGGTTATCTAAAATTCTCACCTAATTCACAAAAATTAGCGTGTGCAATATACGATGAAGATATTATAGATATTTTTGATTTTGATAATTCCACAGGAACGATATCAAACTTTATAACAATAACTGGATTTACTTATATTAACGGACCTTATGGTTTAGAGTTTTCTGAAGATTCATCTAAATTATATGCAACAGATGGGGCATCAACTAAAGTTTATCAATTTGATTTAAGTTATACTTCCGCAACTGATATGACAATACATGCAATAGAAGTGGGTGATGTTAGTGGTGGTAGTTTAGGTGCAGCTCAGATGGGTCCAGATAATAGAATCTATGTTGCTGATTTAGATGAACCTTATTTACATGTTATACATGACTCTAATAAATTAGGTGTTGAGTGTTCATTTAAAGAAAACTACTTTGTATTAAGTGGTGCAAGTAGCGGTGCTACATCACAATGGGGGTTACCTAACTTTGTAAGTAATAACTATTTTAGTTGTGATAGAGATGTTTATTTCACTAATGTTGGTAGACAAGATACATTTAAATTTGATGTAATATTTGATAATTTAAGTGATGTTATACAAGAAAAAGATTTAACTAGTCAGTTTAATTTATATAAATACGATAATGTTAATGGGGTGTTTAATACAACACCTGTTTATACTAGCGAAGAAATCCCATCAACAGGGTTAACTAATGATATGTACCCTATGGAAGTACCATTTTCAGCAATAACTGAGGGTGAATTTATATTTAAATCTAACTTTAGTAGGGGTATTAATACTTTATTATCAAAACAATTGGGTTATACTACAACAACTCAAAAATATCCATTAACTGGTGATAAGTATGGTATATATGATACAAATAATGATTGGTATTTCCTTAATATGAATAGGGCAGATGTTCCAGATTTAAAGAATAATGCTGTTAGTGTAGGTGACGAAAATCAAATAACTGGATTTAAAGTTAAAAGTCAGTTTACAAAATCAGGTATAACCACATATGACTTTAAAACAACATCATCAGAATCTATTGGTGTTGTTAGTTATAATGGGGCAGTATTAGCTAAGAATTTAGAGTATAGTGCTAATACATCTACAATAACACTATTTGTGGATGTATTAGAAAATCAGTTACTAACTGTAGCTTATGTTAGTACTTTGAGTAATAATACATTGTTGTTTACTGATCAATATAAAGTTAATAAAGAGCCGAATGCTGGATCAACTGATACACAAACTAGTAGTGATAAATTATTTTACAATACTGAACAAGGTAAATATGAATTTTATTTAGAATCCGAACCACAAACTAATGACATTTCTTTAAGTGTTAATGGATCTTTATTAAGTAATAATATTGAGTATTATAGGTCAACTAATAATAAAAAGAGAGTTATTTTAGATATTGAAATAGAGGTGGGTGATTTGATACAGGCATTTTATTTACCTAAAACAGGGTTGCTAGGGGGTATTAGTACCAACAAACCTATTTTTACTTGGGGTATTAGTAATTCGCCTAAACCACCGGTTACTGGTGAATTTACATTAGAGATATCAGATATAGATGATGAAGATTTTGATACTTTATTATATAGTAGTAAAATAGACTATGTTAATGATGTAAATACATATTTAACACAAATAAATTTAAGTGGGGCTTCTGCTGGTGATGAGTTTAGATATAGAGTAAAAAATAAAAAGATATATACACCTATAAGTGGTGAGACAATAACAGATACGGTATATAGTGATGTAAATACATTCGAATTAACTAGTAATATAGGTAATAGTTATTAAATTATTTACATTGAGTATATTTATTATAAAATAATAAAAGAGTAATGAGTTACATAAATAAACAAAATACGGCACTTGTAAGAGTAAAACTAACTGACGTAGGTAGGGAGTTGTTGGCTAAAGGTCAATTAACATTCGATTCTTGGTCGGTAGGGGATTCAGAAATTGACTATGACTATGTTAGAGGGTGGAAAGATTTTAAACCATCAACTAATGCTAGTACAGGGCAATTCTTATATTTTAATGCTGATGATTCAGTAAATGTTAACTACCAACAAATATTGAGACCTAAAGATAAACAAGCGTTTCAGAAATCATTTTTATTAAACCAAACGGGTGGTATTATAAATCCTTTAAATGCTGAGAGTAGTTTAACACTAATTAAAGGTGTTGTTAGTAATGAGGCAGAAGATAGAGGATTTTTCTCTGGTTCTACTACAGATACTGGTTTAGTTATGAACACATCAGCTACTTTTATTAAAGAAACAGGTGAGGTTGACTTATCTAAGTTTAGTGGTGGTAGTGATACTACAACATATACTAAAGGGGTTTTAGAATTAGATACACCATTAACTGCAACATCAGTTAATGACTATATTGTATTTAAATTATCTAACTCAACATTAGGTAATTCTACTGGAGATACAATGACCGCAGCTACAATCAACCAATTTTATAATATTAATGATATTACTGGTAATACGATAACTTTAGATAGGGATTTACCTATTTTAAGTGCAGATTCTGGTACAATTATCTCATATTATACTATACCTGGTGGTAATAATCCATCAGATAATTGGTATGGTGCAAACTCATTGACGGCTTATTGGAATACAGGTACATTATCGTTTAATAGTAGTAATGATATTTGTGTTGAAAACATTCCTGTATGGAATATGAGTAATGTATGGGATGAGAATATGGCTGGACAATTCGCAGATAATTTAAATACTTATCACGATCATCAGTTATTTGGGTCTGAGCAATATATTGGTACAAAATTATTGTTAGGTTATAAAGAACCTGCATCTATTGACTTACCTGTAGATCAGATCTCAAATAGTTATATGGATAATTACCAAAAAGGTATTTCTGTATTACATTATACTAATAGTACGATTTCTAATTTCTATGGTGAGTTTTTCCATATAGACGAAGAAAATGGTAAGTTATTAAACTTAGATATACCTGTAATGTGGCACAGAAGAAACGAAGGTACTGAGAGTGGTACAACAATGGGTATGAGATTTGTTTCTGATGGTGTTGAAAAGACATTAACAAATTCACAACATAAATATTACGATTTAATTGAGTATAGTGGTATGTCAGTCACACCAACTACACCTTTAGTTGTTGGTAAAGTATTCCATAACTTAAAGATGGTTGTAATTGAAAATGAAGAGTTATTGGCAGCTATGTCGTATAAATCTAATAGAAATTATACATTACCAGATTTAAGTGCTAATTTATCTAATTGTGCAGATGCTTGTGGTGGGTTATTAAATCAGAATGAGACATTATATTTAACATATTATTTAGCATCTGATTCAGGTGTTACTGAAACATTACCTTGTCAAAGGTATACTAAGATTAAGAATACTGGTGTTGATACTAAAGATGTACAATTCAGAATCGAGAATGTAGATAGATTACCTTATATGAGAAAGGTAGAAAAAGTTGGTTACGATGGTGCTGGATTTTACGCAAATGATTTTGTTGTATTGGCACAAATTGTTGACGAATCTGTATCTAGTAGACCAGACCCTAAATTATGGAAAGAGGTTGATTTCACAAGTACATTGATTACATCGGGTGCTAGTGAGACAATAGACCCTGTTTTATTAGAGAATCAAAATAGTAGTAATACTGGATTTATATTAACTAAAACACTATATACAGGAGCTACTGAATTTAATTTAGGGGCTCACTTAGACTTACCTAATGGTTCTTATTATAGTAAAATGAATTTCGGTGATGAAAGATTATTCTATGGTAATTTAAGAACACATATAGGGGCAACAATATATAAAACATTGTTTAGTTTAAATATTGATGGGGCTGAATTTGGGTCTAGTTCTAATGTAACTTATGAAGAAGGTGAAGATAGATATGTATCAGAAGTGGGTATCTTAGACTCTAATAGTAACTTAGTTATGGTAGGTAAATTAAGTCGCCCAATAAGAATAGCTAACGCAACAACTGCGACTATTGAAGTAACAATGGATTTTTAATTAAATAAAGATGGGATTAGTAAGTACAGCAAATACTATAACGATAACAGCTAAATTAACAAAAGCTGGTAGAGAAAGATTAATAGAAGAGAGTAATACAATTATATCTCATTTTATTTTAGGTGACTCTGATGCGAATTATAAAACTAACCAAACATTAGGTACTGGATTAATTCCTGTTGATAGCGGTGATTTAGGTGAGAATGGTATGGTTAATAATAATATCGCTGAAGGTATTAACATAAAAAATACTTTATACTTATCTAATACACAAAAAAAATTAAAGAGTGTAGAGAAGGGATCATACCAATTAAGAGGTGAGGTAGTTAATTTAGGTGAAACTATTGTAAGTGGTAGTAACTTAACATTCTTAACTTTAGATAGAACAGACACTACAAATGATGAAACTAATTATTTCAAAAGTTTAGACTTACCAATTACAGATGAGAGAAAAACTATTTTTACTGCGCCATCACAAAAAGGTGGGTGGTTAGATACTGCATTTAGTGGTATCAATACTGACAATGTATTAATGGTTAATATCGGTAAGGATACATATGGTGAATTGATTGATGGTAAATCTATTAAAGGTGTTTTACCAGTTGCGACAGGATTCACATCAGGTGGTGATGTAACGGGTGTTACTACATATACAATTTATAGTAGTTTTGTTAATAGTAGTCAATTCGCTAAAAAAGTATTAGATAACCAGTATAAAGATAAAAGTGTATTCACACAAGGTTTATTTAATGGTGGGATGAATATCGCTTATTTAGTATCTGATGACGTTCAGAAACCTAATAATGATAGTAGTAAGAGTTGGAGTACAGGTTACGACCAATTCAAACCATTTAGTGAAAAAAATAAAGAATTAATTAATCCAGTTTCTGTAACAGAAACAGGTATCAATGCAGATAAAGTTATCGGTATAGCTTATTTAGATAAAGGGTTATTGGCAATCACTGATCCAACTATGGTTAGTGGTATAACAGAATCATTTAACTTCAGTGGTGATAGTGAAACAAACACAATTACTAACCCATTAGGGTTTACTTATATGACTGGTAGTAGTTATAATTTAACAATTGATAGTTGTCTTAACAATTTAGTTCAAAACATTGTTTGTATTGCTGGTAGAGATGAGTTTTATAAAACTGATAATGATACTTGGGATGAGAGTGATGATATTAGAATTAGTGAAATTGGTATAACAGATTTAACAGGTCAGTTATTAGCAATTGGTAAACCTGATAGACATATTATCAAAAAGAAAAATGACTTTGTAATATTTGATGTACAGATAGTCATTTAATAATGTTTTTTTAAAAATAATGTATGGGATTCATACTAGGATTAGATGTATCAACCAAGACAATCGGAGTGTCGTTGTTTGAGGATAAAGGAGAAAGTGGTAAGTTATTAGAATTAACACATGTAACACCAAAGATTAAACCAAAACCAGAAAACTCATTAGAGTTATTAATGAAGAAAGTGGAGACTTTTGAAAAAGAGTTTTTACACAAATATTCTGATTTAGAAATATCAAAAGTTTTTATAGAAGAACCATTATTGAGATCCAATAATGTAAATACAGTCGGAACACTTCTTAGATTTAATGGGATGATATGTAGAGCAGTTTATGATGTTCTAAATATTGTGCCGGAGTTCGTATCATCATACGATGCTAGAAAATATGCCTTTCCTGAATTAATGGCTAAGAGAACCAAAAAGAAAGATGGTACACCACTTACTGAAAATGCTATTGCAAAAAATAATGAAGTATTATTTGGTGGATATCCTTTTGATATTGATAAGAAAATGGTTATTTGGGAAAAGGTTTCAGATAGGGAACCTCAGATTATATGGTTATATGATAAGAATATGAAATTAAAGAAAGAAAACTTTGATATGACAGATTCTTACGCAGTTGTTTTAGGTGGTATGCAGAAGTTAGGTTTATGGAAAACCGAACCTGTTGTAGTTTAGGACTTTTCATTGTCGTAAATATTTACTAAATTTGAGACAAATTATGTCAGAGTTAGTAGTAGAAATATTAGAAGATTTTTTGGGTAATCATAAGAAACATTATGAGGCAAAGGGACAAATATCATTTGATTGTCCTGAGTGTGCAATGGAAAAGGGTTTAATGGATGGTGATGGAAAAGGAAATTTAGAAGTCAACTATGATTCTGGTGTTTATAAGTGTTGGGCATGTAGTGAAACCAATGGAACGCACGGAACGATAAGGAAACTCATTAAAAATTATGGTAATAAAAATCACCTAAAGAGATATAACCTAATCAACCCATACCAACCAAAGGTAGAAAGGGAAGAAGATAAATTGTCAATTGAAGGACTACCCAAAGGATATAAACCACTTTCTGAAGATGATGGTAGTTATGACTATGGTAAAGCGATAGAGTATCTTAGAAAGAGAAATATCGATATTGAATTGATTAATAAATATAATATTGGTTATGCCACCGATGGTGATTATGCTGGTAGGATAATTGTCCCAAGTATCGACAAAAATGGGGACATAAATTATTACTTAGGAAGAAGTTATGGGTGGAGTAAACTAAAATATAAAAATCCAGAGGTTTCTAAAATGGATATTATCTTTAATGAAGGTAAGATAAATTGGGATAGTAATGTTTATATAGTAGAAGGTGTATTCGATCATATTCCAATACCAAATAGTATCCCATTATTGGGGAAGGTATTAAATGATCATATATTAGATTGCCTTTTAACTAAACTAACCGCTAAGGTGGTTATTGTTTTAGATAGTGATGCTTATAGAGATGCTGTTAAGTTATACAAAGAATTAAATAATACAAAATTACATAACAGAGTATTACTTGTTAAGATGCCTGATGGTTTTGATATCAGTGATGTATACCAGAAACTAGGAAAGAAAGGTATCATTAGAATATTAAAAAATGCACATAAGATAAAAGAGAGTATGTTATAATTCTTCTACATTATATTCACTATCATATATATCTCTAAGATCCATATCATCAGTCTCAAAATCTAAAGTATACTCATAAATATCCCAATAAACACTTGATTCAAAATAAGACTCAACTTCAGTGCTTTCAGTTACGTGATACGTTCCTACATAATCATGAGTGGCAAGATAACTTTTTAATTTTGGTTTTTCTAATTTTAACTCACCTGTTAAAAATTTGTCCCAATCACCATTACACAATTCATAGTTAATTAAAAAAGTTGCAATTAATCTTTCATTTTCTAATTGACCTTTTATTATATGTAAATCTTCTACTAAATGATATACATTTTGAAAAACATCATGATCAGTTTCTACTTCATTTTTAAATTCAGGACCTAAATTATTTTCTGCGCTTAATACAGATTCTAAAACTTTTAAAACCTTAATAATTTTTTTTATATTTTCCATTTTTATTTCTTTTTCTAAATTATAATATATATCTTTACATAATAAATATCTAATTTATGGATACAATACTAGAATTGGCAAAATTTAATCATATTAAATATTATGATGAGCCACACAAATATTATATAGATGGGAAACCAACAATTTCTTGTACAGGTTTTTTACATAAATTTCAGAAACCTTTTGAGAGTAATGTTGATAAACCAGATAAATGGGCGTTAAAACAAGGTTATGAGTATAAAGCCAAATCTATGGCTGATAAGTATGCACATAAACAAAATTTTTACCCTATGGAGGGTGACCCATATGGTAGACCAGATTACTCCAACCCAAAACCAGAGAGTGAGTGGATTAGTGAAGAGGAAGTTAAAAGAGATTGGAAATATAAAAACAATCATGCAACTTTTGAGGGTTCCACATTACATGATTATATTGAGAATTATATGAGTAATAGGATTTTTCCTTATCCAGAGAAAAGTCCAGAAGGGTTACAATTCAGTGAAATAGAAGAAACATTTAATGTAATGAAACAATACGCATTAAACTTCTATAATGATTCAGTTGCATCTGGTAAACTAATTCCTGTTAGGTCGGAGTTGGTTGTTGGTGATAGTGAGTTAAACTTAACAGGTATGGTGGATCAGTTGTTTTGGAATGTTAAACACCAATGTTTACAGATATGGGATTGGAAAACCAATACCAAACTGAATATGAAGAATGATTTCGGTAATAAAATGGATTATATATTATATATGTTGGATGATTGTGAGTATGAAACATATTCATTACAATTAAACATCTATAAGAAAATAATAGAAAGAAATACTAATCTTAAATTGGGTGATTCTTATTTGGTGTGGTTTAATGAAGAAAATCCAAACTATGAAATAATTAAGTGTGGTGATTATGGTAATATTGTGGATGAAATGTTTAAGTTTAAGTTAGAAAATCCTGAAATGTTTGAATAATTGATATTAATTCATTATATTTGTTTTATAGAATTAAAAAAAATAAAATCACATATGACTACTAAACAATTAGAAATATCGGTTAACGAAAAAGATGTAGAAAATATCTATAGACAACACTTATCCAAAAACATAAAGGGTTTGGTTTTTACTTCACCTTATGGTTGTGATGGTTATGGTGAAACTAGTAAAATTGGTGTTTTATGTGAATTTAAATATGATTTAGATTTAGAAAATAGAAAAAACATTGTTTCAGTAATTGCGCAATCTATATATTATATAAAGAAATTCGAAATTAGTGGTAAAAAATTACCAAAAACAATATTTGTGGGTGATAAAAATGAATGTTTTATCATACACGTAAATAAAGTATTTAAATATTTGTCTTATGATTATGATTGGAGTGTTGCGCCATCAAAAGCTCACACCAATATAGATTTGGTTACTGAATTAATGTCTGATGGTGATATTAACCCATATATTTTTAACGTAAGTGATATCGATAAGTGTATTGACAAGATGGTTAGTTTAACCGAAGGTGTTAAAAGGTTAATACCAATCACCAAACATAATTTAACTGAGGTTTTTAATCACTTTGATAAAAAAGTTTTGGGTCAAAAAGTTAAATTAACAACGAATGAAAAGGCTAACTTATTTATTCAGTTAATTATTAACCCAGAAGACAATTATTTACACCCAAAAAAGAATAAAATCGTTACAAAATCTTTTGGTGATATTAGTATATCGGATAAAGATAAGTTTAAAGCGTTTTTTGAACATTTTTCAAGAAAAAACACACCTAGAGAAAAAGAGGTATTAACATCTATGGTGGATCGTTTGGTGGAAGACACTACTAGACGTAAACAAGGTGAGTTCTTCACACCAACTATTTGGGTTGATAAAGCTCATGAATACATTACATCTGTTTACGGTGAGAATTGGAAGGAAGAATATGTTGTATGGGACCCAGCTTGGGGGACTGGAAACTTGACTCGTGACTATAAATTCAAAGAGTTATATGTTTCAACCCTAAACCAATCGGACATTGATACTGCAAACCAAATGGGATATAATCCTGAAGCGGTTAAATTTCAGTACGACTTTTTAAATGACGACTACGAGAAACTTCCTGAAGGGTTGAGAAAAGCTATTGAGGAGCGTCGTAAGATCATTGTGTTGATGAACCCACCTTATGTGACTTCAAATGATTTGGATAATACTAAGTCTAATGAAACCCTTTCTAAAAAAGGTGTTTCTCAAACCAAAGTAGGTTTAGTTATGAAAGAAAACAAAATGGGTGGATGCTCAGACCAACTTTACGCTCAGTTTATGTATCGTATTATGACAGAATTCAATAAGATGAATATCTGTATGTTTTCACCTCCATTGTACCTTACAGGTTTATCATATAAGAAGTTTCGTAAAGAATTCAATATTGAAAATAAATTTATGACAGGATATTTAATGGATTCTAAAAATTTTGCGGATGTTAGTTCTTGGGGTTTGTCGTTTTCTATTTTGACGGGTGAAAAATAATTATTATATTTGTAATATAAATAAGAGAAAATATGTTTAAATTTGATGTTTTAGAGTTAAATGATGGTCTTGAAATAGTTAAGAGAGAAGAGAAAACTATTTACAATACGGATAAAGTACGAAGACTTAATACTTGGGTTAAGGTAAAACCGCGTAAAGAGGTCATGTTCCCAAATTTCAAATCGGCATTTAACATTGGTGAAAAAACACGAAAGTTCGATTCAGACGCTTTTGGTTATCTGGTTACTAACGGTAACAATGTAGAAAAAAACACATCAAATTGTTACATAGTTGATGGGCCGCCAAACAATAACAATGCGGGTACTGTGATATATGAATCTAATTTTTTTAAATCTGTGATTGTCATAGCAGCCCGAAAACTAATTACTTCCAACTGGATTAATTCAAAAGATGAGTATTTGGTACCGAATGAAGACCACGAACAATTCGAACAATTTAAATATGATTCGTTAATATATTCTTTATTTAATACCGGTAATGGTATGGTGTCTCTACGTCAGATTGAATACAAAGACAAGTTATGGGATATCAATAACGAATTCTTTTGGATGTCTGTTGAAAAGATGAAAGAATTGGCTGACGAGAATGAATACGACAACCTTTATAATGACGCAAGGACAGCATCAAACAGACACGTATACAATCTATTATTCGGTGAAGAAAGAATCTATGACAGACTTTCACCAGATGCGAAATTAGTGTTGGATAAGGCAACGGAAATGGTAAAAGAATCCATGAAGATGAGAAAGTTTATGACTGACGATGTAAACCACTTAAATAGTTGGGATGCTGGTTATGCACAACTTAAATTAGTGTGGAAAAAATATATGGAGAAAGACTTCAAAGAATTCAGACAACTTTATAAAAACCTTGAAAACCGAATGAGACCTTTGGTATATGAATTAGGTTTTTTAATGAAATAATTTTAAATATAAGGCTGTAGACTTAT
>Ga0208899_1001187_pt1 | contig 18536 bp, 25 predicted proteins | sample VirMetDEL_Nov_24_FD_184518 | JGI IMG/M metagenome (GOLD analysis project Ga0208899, IMG submission 184518) | Aqueous microbial communities from the Delaware River and Bay under freshwater to marine salinity gradient to study organic matter... | ecosystem: Environmental > Aquatic > Marine >... | reverse complement strand
GGTATGTTAACAGGTTGTTGACCTAATTGTAGACCAATATCCATCAAACCCAGTTTACGTTCTTCGATACCTGGGGCTTCTCTAACTATCTGTGTTTGTACTGCGGGAGCTGATCCGCCTCCGCCACTTCCACCACCTGATGACATATTAGTTTCCTCCTAAAAATTTATCCATTTGAACATGACTAAAATCATATCCTAATGGTGTTAATGCTCTTTTCCAACCTGGTCTTCCATAGATTTCAATTTTCTTACATCCATATTCATCGTGTGCCCACTTTTCAAAGTGTTTGACTTGGTTTACCCATAAAGGTAAATCATGTCCTGTAGCCAACCTAACTGTTCCTATATTATAGTTAGGTTGTTGTATAACCGCTGTTATACAAACACCATGGATGTCGTCTTTATCATCTACGATAACCCATAGTTGTTCTAAACCTTTTTTACAACTTTCTTTGACATGTTGGTTGTCTCGAAAATTGTGGTTTCGATCTAATGCGTCTTGAACTTTATCTTTAACAAGTGCCCAAACTTTATCAATTTCTTCAGCTTTAAACTGAATTAAATGCATTAATTAGCCTCTTGTTTTTTCTTTCGCAAAAGATCAAAAATTCTTTTATACTTAGCTTGTTGTTCGTAAAAATATTTAGCACCTTTTTTTCTCATCTCCTCCATGTTACCTGGATTTGCACCTGCTAATATTCCTGCTCCTAACACGCCATCTGCTCTAGTTACAAATTCCCCATCTGCAAGTTGAGCTAAAACTGTATCTTCATCTTTGTCAGCTAAGTCTGACATATCTACTACATGACCATTTGCTCTAACATAATTGTTAGCGTCATTTTCATCGTAATTCATTTTACTTGGTAGAACTTGTCCACCAGCATTGTATTTTTGAATTCCTTTTAATGTAGCTAATCCACCTGTGCTAGCACTAATTAATTGTTTACCAACTGCATACGGCATAGGAGCTTGATCTCCTCTTGCATATACTTCTTCTGGTGGTACATAATCTTCAGCACCTTCAATACCAGTTGTTGTCATTTGACCTGCATCATCATACTGACCTACTTTAAATGATGTTGGACCTACTTGAGAATAAATATCTGGATTAGCATAAGCTAGGTTAGCACCATAGAACATTGTTTCTTTTGGAGCTTTAGCTGCATCTGCATATGATTTATAAATTGCCGCTGCAGGTAATCCATACTTTAAAGCATCTCCACCTGTAACTGTTTTACCAAACATATCAAACAAAGGTTTTTTTAAACCTTGTTTAGCTGACTCTATTCCTGCTGTAACAATTCCACCTTGTGGGATCGCGTTTGTTCCAACTATTCCCGCTGCAGTTCCTGGATCAGCACCCATACTTGCAATGTTTGCAGCTTGTGTTGCTGTTCGTACTTGATTAGCAGCATTTGCCGCTGTTGCAGGGGTAGTTAACTTATCTGCAATTCCTCCTGTCAGTCCTCCAATGAGTGCACCTTTAAGTGCACTTTTTGTACTAGCTCCTGTTAGTTTTGCTAAAGCAAAAGATGTTAATGCGGGTACTAAAAACGCGGGTAACGGCATATGTTAAATAACTCCTATTATATATAATACACCTATTTTAAAGGCTTTTTAGTCAGAATTCAATACTTTGGGTGATACTTTTCCTAAAGCTTTATTTATCGTAAATTCGTCAATTAATCTTCCTGTATACGCAAACTCGCCATAGTGTTCAATGTATTCATCAATTAAACCGTACATTTTAATACCTGCATGCTTACATAATTTACAAAAGAAAAAATCTTCCCCTGTATAGGTTTTGTCGTTTTTATTCCAATAAGTATCAAAGTAATTATATAAGTTAGTTCTATCAACTAGTTTACCATCAATTAATGTTTTCTGTTTGATCTCAAACTCTGGGTATTCTTTTTTTAATTTATCAAACACATCTCTTCTAATTAACATGCAACCCGTAGGACCTCTACTAAGCTCTACAAAACCACCTTCTACTTTTACATTTTTAGGATCTTCTACAGATAAAGTATATTGATTACCTAGCATTTGTGGTTTTATATCTACCCCTGCTTTTATTGCATTTACTATTTTATCGTTATCAAATGTTTTTACAGGATACGGAATTAATGTAACTTCTTTATCATAGTTAAGCATTCTTTCTATCATCTTAAAATTAAAAGTCATATCTGAATCTATAAATAACATGTGTGTAAAGTCAGAATCTAAAAAACCTGATACACATAAATTCCTACCTTGTGTAACTAAGGATGATTTCATTACTTGAAATTGAACAGGTATCTTTCTAATAAAACATTCTTTTTGAAATTCTAGACAAGCTTTGAAATAGTGTATTGATACGTCTGAATGCACAGGTGTTGCTACAAATATTCTTATATTATTTAATGCCATTTAAAAAATTCTCCCAATATCCTTTTATAATATCCCAATGATAAAAGTTTCTATAGTAGTCTTGTTGAAACTTCAATGCATCGGGGTTAGCTGCATTAACAAACATAGGCAATTGATTTATTGTATATGCAAATTTTTGAGCTAGTTGTTTTTTATCTTTCATGTAGGGAACATAAATTGGAAACCCTGCACAAACTTCAGGTAAAGCACCTAAATCTGTAGTCACTACAATTAAACCCGCTGCTAAAGATTCCATAGCTGCCAAGCAAAAAGTTTCTTCAAATGTAGAAGGATGTACATAAACATCATAAGTATGTAATTTTTTCATTAACTCAGAATGATCTATATATCCTTTGTAATTTACATTAGTTAATTTCTCTGCTTTTTCATATAAATGTTTAAATGCATCATCATTGTGTTGTTTAAAATGATCGCCATATATTTGTGTACTTGAGTAAACATCTAATTCAACATGTTGATTTTTTTGTACAGCTTCCATTGCTGCTAATAAAACATCTAATCCTCTCCAAGGAGTTGAGGTGTATACCATTTTAATCTTTGGATGAGGTTCAAAGTTCTTTTTAAGAACTAGGTCGTCATCAAAACCATTTGTAATAACTAAAGATTGTTCTGTCGGAATATCAAAGAAGTATCTATATTTTTCATATGTCCAATGACTATTAAATACATACCAATCATATTTCCCATGATTAAGTTTATTTTTAAACCAAGGTACTAAATTAGCTTGGTCATAACTATTATGAACCCATAATACATTAGACCTATCTATAACTAAGGGTTGTTTTTCTGGAATAGAAGTAGTTAAACTTATTTTATCTAATAATTCTTTTTTAACGTGTTTGCGAAGATACGCTTCTTGTATCTCCGTTCCACCTTTCGGTAATTGCATTATTACTTAGTTTTACCAAAAACTGTCAAAGATGCAACCCTAATACCTACATCTTGTTGTAGGTCATCAGTAGTTGTATCGGTTGTAGCATCAGCTACATCTTTATCGAATTCTTCCTTACTAGCATAGACTTTACCTGTTCTTTTATTTTTAATAGTTTCAGTTACCTCTGCTGGTAATACAGGTACTTCTTCACCATTAATAACAACTGTCTTTGGTCTATCTTTTATACTCATGGTCTTCCTTGTCGGTTATACTTCTTTATACTACGTTTTTTACTTTTATTCAACCTCTTAGTGTGACGTCTAGGACGCTTCTTAGGCTTTGCTCTAGGTACGAAATGTGTAAATTTTTGTTTAGCCATTTTCCTCTGATCTATTTATTAACGCATAAGATATGACACCTTTTACTACATTTGCTGTAGCTGCTTGCATTTTAATTCCATCACTTTCTTCTAAAACTAAAACTTGTCCTGCCGCTTGAGCTGTTTCATCTGCTGTCATTAACTCATGAAAAAACTCATAATCAATTCCAGCAGAACTATCTGTTAAATACATCTCAACTAAATTATTACTGTTGTGTTCATTAGTTACTGAAATACTTTTAACAAGTGCTCTTGAATCAGCTGCAATAGTAAGCACTGTTGTTAAGTCTGTAGTGTTTAAAATAAAACCTTGATTTTTATATTGTAATGCCATTAACTATTAAACCAAGCAAATGCCTGATCCTCTTCTTTTGTTTCTTTTTGATAGTTAGTGTTTAATTGATTCTGTAAACTTTCTAAAGCTAATTGAATTTGTCTAAATGCATCAGGAGTATATTCCTGCGGCGGTTCAGGTAAAAACACTTGTACTTTAGCCATTATCTTCTTCCATCTGGTTGTATATCTACTCTAAATACTCCATAACGCCATCTTTCATTAATAGCATCATTTTCAATTTTTACAGAAGCTAGTCTTGATCTAGCTCTTGTATCTACTTTATCAGTAGAAGAGTTAACTGTAAAGGGTCCTAACGTAGAACTTGTTTGAGTATCGGCAGGGTATCTTCTTAGTAATATTGTAACCTTAGCATTACCTTGTAGGTCTTTAAAGTCAGGAATAAATCTTCTTATCTTCATAAAATATTCGCCATCTCCACCTTCATCTAAATCAAAATCTCCTGATTCAATATATGCAGGTATAGCATTTACAACGTTACCATTGTCTAATACTTCATTAACACCAACTTCTTGATCAAACACATAAGAAGCACCATTTGATACTCCTTGTACTACTGGTGTTGTTGGAGCAACCGTTAAATCAAATTTAGTTGCCATTGGACTATCAAATACATGAGCATCTGAATAAGCTGTTCTTGCTAAAGTTCCTGTAGTCCATACTCTTTCTCCATAGTTATACGTAACACATCTATTAACATAATTAGAACTAGCTGTTGGATAAAACCAAGTAATTTCTTGATATAGACTATTGTGTGTTCCATAAGTTAATTCAGAACCTGAAGCAAAGTTAAAACCTAGATTATCTGCTGTTGTAGTAAATACAAAATCTTCTACTAAAGAACCCATTGATTTAACTGTACCATCAAATACAAAGAAACCCCCTGAGTCTCCCATCCAGAATACTGCACCGTTAGCATACACAATAGAATGTTGTCCAACACAACCACAATTAGAACCAACTTGTCTAATACTAAACGTATAAGGTGCTCCTATGAATTGCATTAAATATGCTGAAGTATCTGTTAAAATTAAAATATAATCTTTACCTTTTGCAGCACCGATGATTTTAGTTCCAGAATCTATTCTAAATGTACCTGCTGTGTTAGTAGACGTTGGTGTGTAATCATTAATGTTTTCTTGATCAGAAAACCTAATAAACATTTTATCCTGTGTTCCTGGAGAACCAATTGTTGTTTCTGTACCTAAAAATATTAAATGTCTATCTCTATCAGACACTAGTGTCATCACTGCTTTTGTTGGAGCATTAGTTACTAAAGTTGCTCTAGCATTTATACCAGCACCGCCATTGGGATCCCATTGAAATGTAGCACCATTTTTAATAGTTGCTATTAATAGCTCTCCATAATTATCTAATGACCATGATGCAGGATCTAAAACTGCATTCGAAGAAGGTCTTGGTGTTCCCCAAGTAGAAGCCGACCATGTTCCAGTACCCCAACCATAACCAAATGCTTGTAGTATTGGACCTATTTTGTAATAAGGTTGTGTATCTAAAGTACCATCGTTCGTTGCTCCTGTTCCAGTTTCTGCAGTAGCCATTTGAATTGTAAAAGTAGTAATTGTTGGTATAGACTGTACTTCATATAAAACATCATCAAAGTCTGCTGCCACATAATCTGTTTGACCACCAGTAAATGAACCTGCATTTTCAAAAGTAGTAATGTCTCCTATCTCTAAATTATGAGCTGATGGAGTTGTAATAGTTACTGTCCGTGATCCGTTAACCGTGGTAATGTCACCTCCGCTCACGGCTATATTAGTATCGATTGGAGTAACATCATAAAAGTCATCTCCATTATAAATATATAAAATTTTATTTGTACCAAGAGCGGCGTATTTTCTACCACCTAAATCTGACCAGGTATGTATTGCTCTTGTTGCACCGACAAGGGTACTATCAAGTACCTGTTCCCATCCACCTATTTTTTCAGGTGAACCATATCGAAAACGAACATTATCGCCATCTACCCACTGACCTTCGGCCTGTGAATCTGTAGCTTGTTTATTAAATCCTGGTGCAAATTGCACTTTTCTTAGTGACATAACAGTATTATACACTATTTAAATATACTTATAAATAAGTGAAATTCGAATTTAATAGTACACGTCTCTTATTCTTTGTAGGGGAATTTCCTGTATGCAATCGATTACCCTCATATATTAACAATCTATTAGCTTTGGGGGTAACTCTATGTACCTCTTTTAAAGTACTTTGACTGTATATAGTATTAACATCTTTACCATATTCATCAAATAAAACAGTATCCCCATCTGAGTCATTTAAATAAAATATTGTAGTTATATTATCATAGGGGTAATCTATATGTGGGTTATGTAAATATTTGCCAGACACACTCATAGTCATATCTAATCTTGATCTTAGAATATCTGAGCCTCTTGCGGTTTGTTTTATCTTATTAATAACTGGAGTCATTAACTCAGCATAGTAGGTATTCCGCATTTCCCCATCATGAAATATATGAGTAAACCCATAACTAAATACATGCTCATTCAATTTATCTTGGGTTATGTTTTCGTTATAAAACCAAGGAAAATTATCTGAAAGTATTAAATCAGTTATTTTTTTAAAAGTATCTTTATCAAGATAATTATCAATTACCTTCATGTATTTTCTTTAATACGTCTATTAGCTTAGGTTTTGTTTGAGCTATAAGATCCCAAGACTTCACCAAATCGTCTCTTCTTTTAATGTATGGTTCTATATGTTGTTTTGAAAATGCCTCAAAGTCTGTAATGTTATTTTGTAAACATATTTCTGTAGGATCAATAGGAAGTTGTCTCATACCTGTGCCTACACAATGCATACCACCATTTGATTCATAGTTATTAAATACTTTTAAATTAAGACCGTTGTTAATATCCATACTAGGTTGTTTCTTCAAATCTATAATTTGTTTATCTTTTAAATCTCTCCAATACTTAGTATCTTTTCTATTAGTTAAATAATAATGCATAGCAACAAACTCAGCAAATCTATCAAACTCTAAATTACATCTATGGTTAAAAGCATCTCTTTCAAATTGATTTATACTTTCATGGTGTAAGGTTCTTGCTAAATTTATTAAAAATTGATGTACTGTAAATAGACCGTTACTTTCTAAAGGTTCTATGAAACCAGCAGATAAGCCAATAGCACAAACATTTTTATAAAAAATATCTTTATGCCTTCCAACTCTCATATTAATTTTCTTAAGTTCTAAAGTATCTCTCGTATCTAAACCCCATGTATCAAACATGTGAGTATGCATTTCTATTTCAGCTTGTTTATCATCCACATACTTAGAACTGTAAACATACCCTGTTCCTATTTTATTCCAGCTAGGTATTCTCCAAACCCAACCATTTTGTATTGCACTACATTCTGTATAAGATACTAATTCTTTTTCTTTATCTTTGTAAGGTATCTGCCCTGCAAGTGCTGAATCATTTGGTAATAAATCGTTATAACTTATGAAAGGTACCTCCATCATTTCGCCAATTAACAGTGATTTAAAACCTGTGCAGTCTATGTAAAGGTCAGCTGCATACTTATCATTTAAACCAGTAACATAACCTCTTTCGTTTCTTTGGCATGTTTTAATATCATCAATAATATGTTCAACACCTTCTGGTATACATATTTTATTTTTTAAAACTTGACCGAATTTAATTGCATCAAAATGATAGGCACTATTTTGAACTAAATCAAAATTACTTAAATCACCGTTTATGTTTTCACCAAAACGATTATGTTTAACTAAAGCCATAGCTGGGTATAAGAAGTTAGCATAATCTGTCCACGGAAGAGGTAACTTAGATAAAAATTTTTTAAAATACCAAGAATTTTTACCTCCTGGTAAATCGTCCTCAAAGGGTTCTCCAAAAGGATAATGAAAACTTCCAGATCTTTCGTAATAAAAATTATTAAACTTTATACTTAATTTATAAGTAGCATCACACTCTTTCATAAAATCTTCATCTTTAATTTTAAGAAGTTGTAACCAATGATTTATAAAACCTAAGGTACTTTCACCTACACCTACAACAGGTGTATTAGCACTTTCAATTAATGTAATTTTTTTATTAGGAAAAAGTCTTATTAAAGTTGCTGCAGTCATCCACCCTGCACTACCACCACCAACAATTATAATTTTATTTACTACCATAGATATCTTTATACCAAACAGGGATAGTAAATCTAGTCCCATTATTAATTTTATTTACACCGTGAGCTAAGTTAGCTCCTGTAAATCCTACAATTTTTCCAGTTTCTTTTTTAATAACCTTATCTTCTACAAACGTTTCACCACCGTCATAGTCATCGTTCAAATAAATAATAGATGTAAAAGGATGGTAGTCAAAATCTTTATGTTCTGGCTGACTAGCTTGATTAGGCCATTTAACTATTTGTACATAATTTGGATAATAGTTTTTATTAATACTTTGTATAAAATAAGCAATCTTGCAATAAACGTAGTTAAAAATATCTTCTCTAATTAATTTAGAGTAATGAATAACTTCCGTATCTCTATGAATTTCTTTAAAAAGTTCAGGAAGTTTAAAAAAGTTATTATTGTGAAAATCAATAAAAAACTTACATTCTTCTTTTGTAAGAAAATTACTTTGTTGATGAAGTTGCACCTACTTTTAACACATCCCTTCTAATAGTTTGAAAGTCTAAGTTCCAAGAAATAATTGTTTTTTGTTTATTAATTTGTTGAATCGATCCCCTATGTATTAAATGACATGGAAAAAATATAATGTCACCTTCTTTTGCATCATTAAACCATGTAGTTCTTAAATCAGTTGGATCTATAAATTCTGTTTGACCACTTCCTTCTGGAAGTTCTAGATAATATACCCCTGTATAATTAGAGGCATGTGTATGCCAGTTATGAAAGCTTTCTTGATTATATCTTTGAAACCATAATTTATTAATTTGTAGATTTTCAAAACCTAGTTCTTTTGCCATCTCTCCCCAATAAGGTGTAAATCTAGGCATGAAATATTTTACCCAAGGTCTATTTTCTAAATCCCCTGCATGGAACCAATCTGTAAAAGAGATATTATCTGTATGATAATCGTCTAATAAAACACAAGGTTCACCTGGAGCATCTTTTTGTAAATCTAAAAGTTTCTTTTTAACTTCCTTGTGTTCTTCAAATCTACCTTTTAGAACTGTTGAACTTATACTTGATTTTTCAAATTTCATTTAAAAATAATTAATATTTATATTTATCCTAGCTTTATTATTATCTGTGCAACCAATGGAATCATGTAATTCGCTTGGGTCGAACAAAAGCATTCTATTTCTTACACTGCTTATCAAAGTTTTATCTTTAAGTAAAGTTCCTCCATTACATGTATTTAAAGAAAATATAGCTCCTTTATGTTTAAAAGGATAGTCTTGATGCATCTCATCTAAATCTTTTACTCCTTGATTAGGGTAAAAATTACCTTTGACTCTAATTAAAGCTTTAGGTTGTAGTTTGTTAAGTAAAGGAATAACCAGAGGAAAATAGTTACTAGAGGGTCTGTGGTTTGAATAAAACATATGTATTAAATAAAATAATACAGACTTAGATTTTTTTTCATCAAACGATATACTAGGCTGATAGTACCAAGGAAAATCTACACTCCTTAAGATTACCTCTTCTATTTTTATTAAGTCTTCTTCAGATAAAAAATTATCTATTACTTCGTACATTTTCTAAAAAAAGTTCCTATAGTAAACCTATAATCAGGAGCGACTATTGATTGTGGTCGTATTGAATGAGGTGCATTACCATCAAATACAATAATTCTTCCTGGCTTAAAACTATTCACAGCAATCGCTTCTTTATTTTGTTTATCAAAAAATATAGTTTCCCCTGCCCATTCTTGATGCCATTCTAAATTTGCATAATATAAAACAACTAAACAATCTTTACCATGTGTGTGAGAGTAATAATAATCATCTTTTCTCACAATATTAACTGTAGTGTGTTCAAAGTGTTCACTTGTAAATCCTGTATTAGATTTATCCAATGCCTCTAATACATGTTCGTATAAACCAGATCTAATCAAATCATCTAGGTTCCACCTAGAATGTAGATCGTGTTTTGTAATATGTAAATCTAACCTATCGTTCCAACCTTTTAATGCATAGCTAGAGTTTATACAAAAATCATAGATATATTGTTGTTTGACAAAAGGAACTAGATCGTCAAAAACTTGAAAGCTTACTCCCTTGTGCATGTCGACCAAGTACCTAGAGCAACTCTAGAATCAAATAGATTTTTATCTGAGTTTTCATCTTTTTCATTATAGTGAAGAAAACATTGAATACATACATTGCCTTCAAAAGGTTCTCTCCAGTGTTCTGTTTTACAACCATCGTAGATAACCAAATCACCTTGTTTCATTTCACATTTTTTTCCAGCCATAAATATTGGCCAATCATCTCCACCAAGATTTAATGTAATGCTATACTTACAAGCCTTTCTATCTGTATGTCTTTTTAAATCATTCCCTTTTCTGTATATTCTAATAAAACTATACATAGGTATTAGTTCTTTTTTTAATTCTTTTTCTATAAGTGGTTGTAATTTTATAAGTAAACTATCAAAAGCAGCGTCCCCGTATAAACAATATGTATTTTTATCAGGAACTTGATCATCTCCAAAAAAACCCCATCTAGTATCATAGATAGATATAAAATCATTTCTTTTTAGTTCTGCTAAAGCCTGTGCTTTAATCATTGAATAGTTACATAAAAAGTCACAGATATCTTTTGACAAAGCTTTTTTAATTTTTATATAATCTTTTTTCATTTGTACTTTTCTCCTGTAGCCCAAACAACTAAAGAGTAACGAAATCCCTTAGTTACTGGTTTTACTCTATGCCATAAAAAAGACGGAAATACAACACATGAACCTTGCTTTGTTAAAGGTGCTCTATCAATTTTTGGATTAATTTTATTTCTATAATCAAATTCTAATTGACCACCTTCAAAATCATTTGGTTTATTAAGAAGGACAACCATTGATAGTTTTCGTATAGTGCCTTTACAGTAGCCTTCTTTATATGGTTCTTGTCCTGCATCTAAATGCCAATCATAAAAATGTTTTTCTTGCCCGTCGTAATAAGTAAACTGACAGGTTTCATAATGTGAAATGCTAAAATCCCAACCTGCTTGTTTGTTAGCATCCCAAAAAAAAGGTTCTAATTGATCTATAATCCACTTATTATTTAAAAAACATACCTTACTATTTCTTGTATTTTTTTTCTGCTTAGATAGTCTTACAATGTCTTCTCTTTTGATATCGTCAGTTACACCGTCTACAACACCTTTATCTTGAGCAGAAAGAATTATCTCTTCACAAAAATGTAAAGGCACTCCTGTTTCAAAATACCAAAATTTATTTAATAAGTTCATTTTCCCAATACTTTCCTCCTGCATGAGTGTGTAAAAAATGAGTTATTGTATATCTTCCTAGTCCTTTGTTTGTTTTATCTTCAGGCAAATTAATTGTTTCTACACCGTGTAAATAATAACTAGGAAAAGCTATCATTCTATTATGCAAAGATTCAACTCTAAAATTATTATATTCTGGAAAAATTAAATCACCACCTGTATAAGCTTTAGGTTGTTTGTAAAACCAAATAAGCACAGTCCACATAAATATATCATGATGAGGTTTATAATAATCATTTGCATCATAATAAGATATTAAAGAATAAGTTATATTTGTTTCTCTAAACATTCTATAGTAAGTTGGATTAGCTTTTTTTATGGCTTCATGAAACTGAGGTGTTTGAAGTTTTGAATGGTAGTTTAAAATATCAGATATATTTAATAAATCCCTTGCTTTTGGTGTATATAACTGATCTAAATGAACTCTAAAATGTTCTCCTAATACTTTATTGTCTTCATCTAAAGCTACATTACCATTCTCGGCTCTATCAAATTTATTAGGTTGAGTATAGAATTCAAGTTCTTTCCAAACTCTTTCCTCTTCTTCTTTAGAATACCAATCGTCTACTACTAATATTTTAGGTTGAGGTATAGTAGGACCTTTCATTAACTTCATACAAAGTTAATACACTAATTAATATCTTAAGTCTATATTAAGATGACCAGTTTCCGTCTTTTACAAGTTCGTAAACTTCTTGAAGTCTCCAAACACCAGGTGCCCCTGCAAAAAATGCAGGTTCTTTAACAGCTACATAACCAGCTTGTGCTGTAGGACTAGTACCACCTGTACCTGTACCGTGTGATCCGCCACCGCCACCTTGGTTATCTCCTCCTGGTTGACCGTGACGTCCGCCACCCTGTCCACCTGAAGTTCTTGGGCCACCGCCACCACCACCGAAGTAGTAAGTAGTTGGTGATGCTGTAGGTGTGTTAACTGTTAATGGAATACCTTGTCCCCCTGCAGTTCGTCCACGAGCAGATTGTCCCGCTCCGCCTCCGCCCGCTGCTGGGTCTCCAGCGTCACCGCCTGGATTTCCATATCCTGTAAAAGATCCTGATGGAGATTGAGTTCCTGATCCTGCTGCCATACCACCCATAGCGTGTCCAGCTCCACCACCAGATCCTCCAGGTTTAGCCGCATAATTACCTCCGTGTGCTCCTCCGCCACCGCCACCTTGTGCCGTATGGCCGTCAAAACTTGAAGATCCACCATTTGTACCTGTCCATGCATAAGTTCCACCGCCTCCGATAGAAACTGAAACAGGTGATCCAGGTAAAGTGTAAGATGATGCATATAATACACCACCCGCTCCGCCCGCTCCACCACGGTTTGAGCCCCCACCACCGCCGCCACCGACGATTACGACTTCTGCTGTAGTTGCTCCAGAGGGTGTAAAAGTTCCACCACCTGTGAAGGTTGAAATTGATTCTGGAGTATTTGAAGGATCATTATCAGGTCCTATTAATCCACCATTGTTATAATATTGTCTAGCCATTTTATACTGCCTCCCATTGTGATGTTTCAGGATTCCAATAGTAATCTACTCTAGGATCCTCTGCTGGATCATAAAGTGGAGCTCCATTGTTTGGATATCCTCTCCATTTTTGTGAATCTTCTTCCCACCAAAAATTATAAGTTTCATCATACGCTGAAGGTGATGTAACTGGTGCTCTCCATTTCTTGTCCGCTTCATGCCAAATCCAACTTGGATAAGGCTGTTCTACTATAAAATCGTTCTGAGTCGGTCTATATTCTTTTCCAATAGCAGCAACACCTCTGCTTAAAAAAGTACCATCCTGACTATACTCTTTTACTTTAGAAACATTAATTCCTAAGAAATCAGCCATCGCCTGTTCTGAACTAAGTTCATCAGAACCGACTTGCAAATCACTTACAAAATTTGTTTCATCTAAAATTGCGAACAGTTTATGAGCCACCGTTAATGCCTCCTGTTATTAGCTTAATTCTTCGTAATTTATAGTAATAACTAAATCTGAATCTGCACTAGCTCCTGCTTCGATATTGTCACCTTCTTCAAGGTATAAAGCTGTGTTTTTATCAACTACAGTCAAAGTAGAATCTGCTGGTACAGAAATTGTAGAAGCGATTGCAATTGGTGATCCACCTGATTTAGTTATAAATACAGATGCATCCGCTGCGTTACTTCCATCAATGTTTGCTACTAAGATGTTATTTACTTTATATACCATACCTGAAGCTGCTGCATTAGCAAGAAATTCAGTTGTTAAAGTAGTTGTTAAAGCTCCTTGTACTGACTTTGCAGTAATTGTGCTTACGTTTACTAGATTTGGTGCTGCCATTTTTTACTCCTTATTAATTATAATTTTAACCAAAAACTAAAGCCATAGCTATAGCTTTACCTGTTGATGCGACGTCAGTGAAACTTAATTGTCCAGCTCCGTCTGTTGTTAAACCATAGCCACTGTTAGCAGAATCTGCTGTTGGTAGGCTAAGTGTATAACTTGCAGATACAGTTGCTGGTGCTTTTAATCCTGCATATTCACCACCGCTTGCATCTTCAAATCTTACTTCGTTCTGATTTACTAAATTAATTTGTGATGCATTTCCTAATACATCTTTAACATCAGTACCATCAGAATATAAAACTTTAATACCTTTGTCTGTTGCAGAAAAAGTAGGGCCTGTTCCAGAGGATGTTTTAAACTGTACTGTAAAAGCTCCTGTAGTTCCGTTTTCTACAATGTAAGTTTTTTCTATTCCATCAGGAATAGATACTGTTATGTTTCCTGTAATTGTACCTGTTAATTTAATAACAGCGTTTCTTGCATTTGAAAGTGCAGCATTAGTCATCACTAATGCAGTATCACCTGTACCACTTACAGTTACAGCTTCGTAACCTGCAATCGCTTGTTGTACTAAGTTTAAATTTGTGTTTGTTTTATCACCCCATGTACCAGAGTTTTCCCCTGTTACCATTAGTTCCAGTTTTAAATCTGTCGAATAACTTGATGCCATATATAACTCCTAAATATCCTAATTTTATTACTAAGCCGCTGCTTTGTCAACAACTGTCCAAGTTGTATTAGAACTAGTTTCAACAACTGCCCACGCGTTTACACCCATTGTACCACTAGTTGTAGTAGCTTCCAAGCCTGTAGGTACAATTAATTGACTTATTCCAGCTACAAAATTACCTATAGATACAGTGTTTTCTTCACGAGAAATTAACTCAACAGTCACGTCTGTGAAAGCGTTTTCATCTCCTAATAAAGATTCTATCTCTTGACCTGTAACAGAAACGTTAGCATCTGCTTTAATAGTTTCTGTTCCAATAGTCCAGTTTAATTGTTCTCCTGTAACAGGAACATCTATTGAAGGTGTTAGTACTGCATCTGCTCCTATTGCAATATCTGTACCAACAGATTGTCCCCATTCTCCATTACCCCAAGCTTCGTTACCCCAAGGTTGTGCTGAAGCTGTTCTAACTTGTACTTCTACAACTTCTCCACCAAACGCTGCTCCAATATCGAATCTTGCAATAGTTACTCCTGGAGAATCGTCTACTATATTTGTAGATCCATTTGCCCCATCCATGTGTAACAAGAATGTTGTATTTGAATCTGGTACAAACGCTCCTGTAGGTTCAGTGAAACTTGAACCTCCGTATCTTGCAATATCTGATAATCTAAATTCATCAATGTAACCATTGAAATCTCCAAAGCCATTTTCACCAATACTAAATGGACCATTATCCTGTTTATTACCCGTGGAAGCTGTATCTTCTAAAGTTCCATTTTTATAAATCCTGTGGGTGGTGCCTTGTCTTTCATAAGACAACATAGTCCATTCATTTGCATTAACAGTAACTGAACTACTTATAATTGTTGATGGATTTACACTCCAATAAACTGTGTTACCTAATAAATAAGATTGTTCTGTTGTACTTGTTCCTGATTGCCAAATACCTTTGTAACCTGAAACACTACTTGGTCTTATCCAAACATCAACTGTAAAATCACCAGAGCTTAAATCAACATTTGAGTTAGATTCTACATAATCATTTGTACCATCTAATAATAAAGATGCTGTTCCAAATTTAGCTTGAGCTGTAGATAATTGTGCTTGGTTATATGCAGTAAACTCAACTGAATTTTCAGATCCATTAGTTACATTGTAAATAGAAGCTTGACCTAAATCTCCTGTTTGACCTGTAGCTTCTGCTCCTGTAGGGATAACATTTGCATTACCTTGTAAATCAACAACAGCGTCTCCTAAAATTGATGTACCATCTCCAGCACCCCACTGACCATTACCCCAAACTTCATTACCCCAAGGGTCGTTTGAAGGTGATGATAGTTCTACTGTTACAAGTTCCCCTGCAAATACTCCGTCCGTGTCAGATGATAATTCTATACCAGTTGCAATAGGTGCTGCTGAAGTTCCTGCAACAGCTCCATCTGTACCTGTTGTTATTTCATTTCCTGTTGCACCTACATTTGCATCTGCAATAATAGATACATCTTCTGTGTTAGATGTTAAAGCTATTCCTGAAACTTGAAGATCTGGGTTTGCTAAATCTCCCCATTCACCATCGCCCCAAGATAAACCACCCCAACCAATTTGAATTTGAGCGTCTACAGTAACTGAAGCTACTGTTAAATTTAATTCCTCTCCAGAAATTAATACGTCTCCAAAGATACCCCAACCGTTTTCTCCCCAAGCTTCACCACCCCAACCAGAGTTGATTTCACCGTCTACGGTTTCTGTTCCTAATGATGATGTAAGTTCTTGACCTGTTACAGTTGCGAAAGCATCAGTTAGGTTACCCCAACTTTGTACTCCCCAAAATTGACCGCCCCAACCGTTTATTTGATAGGCTTCTAATGTTCCTGATGATGCAGTTATGACATTACTACTTGGGGTGATTATATTTAAATCACTTTCCCATGAGTTAGATCCCCAGGTATTTGTACCCCAAGTAGTTGCCATTCATAATCCTGCCCGTTATTAAGCTATTCTTAATATAGCAGCTGAAGATGTGAATGCTGGAAACTGAATAGTGAAAGTTCCACTAGTTGCAGTTTTATCTGATCCAAAATCTAACACGCATACTGCTTTATTAGATTCACTTGTATTGTAAATTAAAGCTCCTCTAGCTGTTAAAGTAACACCTGTGAAAGATAAATCTGCGAAGTCAACAATTGCTACGCCTGTGTCTAGACCTGTTTGTTGAGATTGTAACGTTCCTCCTCCAGCTGAATATTCACCTGAATTTGGTACTTCATTCGTTACACTGTATGCAGTTGTTGCTGCAGATAAATTTGCATCTGATGTATACAGTGCTAATTTAAACTCGTCTCCACCAGTTTCAAAATCATGGATACCTTCTAAAATTTCTTGTTTAAATGAATTACATACTGCTTGTGCTATTGCCATTTTATTACTCCTTATAAATAATTTTAATTACCTTTATCAGGAGATGGTGCCTGTACTAATATTCTAGGTGTCCCATCCTGATATTCGTCTCTACGTCTTCTACCTACTTGTTCCAACGCAAAACCTTGCATAGCTACATTATACTTGTCTGAATACAGTTTGTACATATCTAAGGGTCCTTTTAAAAATCCATACGCCTCTACCAAAGTGCCGTAGAGTAATAACTCTGGTACATTGTCGGATAGATATGTTGTTGTATTTGTAGCTGACAAATGATCTGGAGTGTAAATATAGCTTAATTGTACGTTATAAGCTTGATCTGGGGTTGGAGCCATTATAATACTTGTCTCTTTCCACATTGCATAATATTTGGGTACTCCTGTAGCTCCTGTTGAATTATATTCAAATATGAAGCTAGTGTCTTTAGGTTCTACGTATTCTTTAGTTGTAGGAGACTGATTAGAATCTTCTACTAAAAATGATCTTACAATAATAGCTCTTCTAGTAGAGGTTAGTCCAGAACTAGATGTTGCATTAGGTAAGTCTAGATAAGGTGTGTTTGCTATAAGTGAAGCTGTTGCATATTCTCTAGCATAATCTGCATCTACTTCTCTAAAAATTTTTAATTCAGTATCTCTAATAAAGTCTTCGATAATAGAATCAGTTAAAACATTTGAATCTACTTCTGTGTAATCTCTAACTTTTTGTAATAATTCTGCGTATGTCATATTTATAATATTGTTATTGTAACACTTCCTGTATTACTTGTTGTACTTGTCCCTGTGGTATTTGCTGTCTGAGCAGGAAAAGCTATTTCAATATTTCCTATGGATATCCCTGCTTGTCTTTTAGCATTCTCTACATCTGGTGATGTTCCTGGTTGCATACCATTAGATAAATATTGTCCAGGCCAGTATTGTAAATCAAGTGATGCAGTAATACTAGTCCCTCTTGATGTATCAGGTCTAGCTTGTTTTAAAGCTTGAGGATCGGCAGCATGATATTTAGGATCTAACTGAGGATGTTTTTTCTCGAACTCCGAATAATGGACAATAGAACCATTCCATTCTTTTACCATTTCTTGATAAGGAAACTGCATTCCTGATCTATCTGATATTGATAATGCTCTACTACCTTTTGCAAATCTTCCCATAATTTACCCCTGTGGAAAATAACTCTCTGGAGTTATAAATAAACTTGTTCTAGAACCATCTTCATCTAAAGCTCTTTTCATTTCATCTTCATAAGCTAATTTAAGAAACTGTAATCTTTCTGGAGAACGTTTCATAGCTAAATAATAAGCTAACCCAGAAATCATACATGGAATAAATCTGTAAGATACATCAGCAGTATTTGTATAAGCACCTGCATCTTCTATTCTGTTAATAGAATAATATTTTAAATAAGTATATGTAGATAAATCTGGAGTTTGATATAAATAAATAACTGGTGTTGTCTGCCTATCTACATAGTATTGAGAAGGCTGTCCTTGAACACCTTTGTTTGGTAAAGCGGCATAAGCTGATCTGTCAATTTTAGATAAAGTTAAATCATTAGTGGTTGTTCCAGGAGTTCCCCCTGCAGTTGAGATATAAGCTT
>Ga0208899_1001186_pt1 | contig 18540 bp, 25 predicted proteins | sample VirMetDEL_Nov_24_FD_184518 | JGI IMG/M metagenome (GOLD analysis project Ga0208899, IMG submission 184518) | Aqueous microbial communities from the Delaware River and Bay under freshwater to marine salinity gradient to study organic matter... | ecosystem: Environmental > Aquatic > Marine >... | reverse complement strand
AAAGAGCTAATCCAAATAATAAAGGATTCAGGAGTTAAGCAAATGAAGGTTAATGAAATGAATGTGGTTGACGTAGATAAGTTTCTAAACACGCACGAATGTAGGCTAAAATTTTTAGAAACCTTCAGCCGAGAATGGAAGGCTCACTATTTAAGACTGTACTTATTAAAGGAAAAATTAAGTACATTTGCTCAAGAAAAAATTAACCAATGAAAAATAATGAACAAATGAGATTGTTGATACAACAGGAAAATAGAAAATGCGACAAGTTTGGCTGTGGACAATACGGTGCAAGTCGTGGAACTCGCAAGCATACAGGGCTTGATTTAGTTATAGAGCCTGAAGAAAATGTATTTAGCCCTATTGACGGAAAGATTACCAAAATAGGCTATTGTTATAATGACGATTTAAGTTATAGATACGTTGAGGTGACCAATTCTAAATTCGTTATCAGGGTGCTTTATGTTGACCCATTGGTTGACGTTGGTGATTGGGTTAAATCGGGTGATTATTTAGGCTATGGTCAGAGTTTGCAAAAAAGGTACAAAGGAATTACCGACCATATCCACGTTGAGATTAAAATAGGTGGTGTATTCGTAGACCCTGAACTATATTTAGATAATGATGAAAAATGAGCATATAATAATACTACTATTGGCTATATTTTGCTTCCTTTTGATAGGTAAAAACGACCAAGTGAACGATAAGATAAAAGATATGAATCAGGATAATACAATTTTAAAGCGGAAAGTACAGTATTTAGAATTTTCTAACGAGAGAATAGATAAAATGTATCAAGATTCTATCAAAGAAATTGAGTCAGAAATAAAGAAATCTAAATCAGCCCACATAAGAGAGCTTAAAAGGCTTCAATCTTTATCGGTAAAAGAGGTGAAAGACGAATTACTTGAAAATATCACTATTAAAGACGATACAAGTAATCCTTCAGGGATTACTGAGAATGAATCTAAAGAGCTTTTAATAGAAAAGCGTACATTACAATACCAAATTAAAAAAGTAGGCTTAGAAAGCACCAAATTAGGTTTGGAAAATAACGAATTAAAATCCATCAACTACAATCTTAACGCAATTATAGAGAATAAAGACGCTCAAATTAACAATTCTGACGAAATAATTGAGCTAATAAGAAGAGGAAACAGGAATAAGCTGATTAAAGTTGGTGGTATTTGTGTTGGCTTCGGAATTATCGTTGGTTTATTGATTTAATTTTTTAAAAAAAAACTTGTGTAATTGAAATGTTATTCTTTATTTTGCTGAATAAACAAAAAAAGTATAACAATTTAATTTTTACACAATGGATTATTTAGAAGCAATTAAAGAATTAGAGTTAGAAGTTGCGTCAGCGCAAGTATCTAATGAGGAAGGACGCTTAACTGTGGCTAAAGCTTGCGATAGGCTTTATGATATGATAGAAGCGACACTGTATAATCGATACGGAGACGCTGCTGTTAATGATGCCTTTTTAGATTTATGTAAAGGCAACTTTTCAGAGCCATTTACTTGCGAACGAAAGAAGGATAAGTTTCAATTTTACAAGAAAATCTACATCTCTTTATTATGAAAATAGAAGAAGTCAACGAATTAATCGAAATCGAATGCGATAAGATTAAGCAGGAATTAATCCAAAAAAACTTGGATTACAACAACTCACTTTATCGACCTAATATGTTTAATCAAAATCCAATTGAAGGCATCAAAGCCCGAATTAGCGATAAGATAAACAGAATTGCAAGCAAAGGTATAGACGATAAGACAGAAGACAGTATAAGCGACCTTATAGGTTATTTAATCCACTTAAAAATAATGATGAACAATGAAAGACTTTAGACCACGAATTAAGAATAAAGAAATGTACAAGAAATGGACAAGTAAGGAAAATAGGGTTCTTATTATAGGTGACACCCACGCCCCCTTCGACTTAGATACTTACTTAGATTTTTTAGTTGATACGTATAACGCCTATAATTGTAATAGAGTAGTCCATATAGGAGATGAAATAGACAATCATTTTGGGAGTTACCACGAAACTGATGCGAATGGAATGGGTGGTGGAGATGAGCTTGAATTAGCCATTAAAAGACTTAGTAGATATTACAAACAATTTCCCAATGCAGAAGTAATAATAGGTAACCACACACGAATGGTGATGCGAAAAGCCCAAACAGGTGGCATTCCTAAAAAGTGGATTAAAGACTACAACGAAGTGCTTGAAGTTCCTAATTGGGAATTTAAGGTAGAAACTGAGATTGATGGCGTAAAGTACGTTCACGGTGAAGGGGGAACTGCAAGAAGCAGAGCAAAAATGGATATGCAGTCAACCGTTCAAGGTCATTTGCATACCCAATTGTATTCCGAGTATATGGTTGGTAATAATTCAAGGGTGTTTGGACTACAGGTAGGTTGTGGGATAGACCACGAACAGTACGCATTTGCCTACGCTAAAGCAGGAAAGAAGCCTGCAATAGGTTGTGGAGTAGTAATCGGTGGACATACCGCTATCGCTGTTCCTATGCAATTAGAGAATTATGGGAAAAAATCAAGATTCAAGTAATGGACTACAACAATGATTTTAAATACGACCTAAAGGTAGGGCAGATAAAAGAGGAAGAATTAGGTTCTATATTTAAAGATAAATTCATTGAAGTAAAGCACGATTTACAAGCATTAGATACAGGTAATGTTTATGTGGAGTATTACTCAAGGGGAAAGCCAAGCGGAATCAGTACAACGAAGTCCGATTATTATTGCTTTGCCTTTGGGAATACCTTCCACTTAATTTCTACTGATGAATTGAAAGCAAAATGTAGGAAATATATCAACACTAAGAGAGATAGAAAAGGCGGAGATAGCAATACATCAAAAGGTATACTTTTACCAATGACTGAGCTGTTTTAGTGTTACCTTAATTATAGCAATAAATCTCCGATACCGTTTACTTTCTCTTTAAAGACCTTAATTTTTTCGGAATCGTCATTATTAAAGCAACCAAATTCTTTCACAAAGTCAATGCCTATTAATGCTACTAATTTACCATCTCGGTAATATGGTGCTACTGCAATGCCTTTTATCCCTTGAGCCTGTAAAGCCTCTTTGACTCTGCCTCTTTTCATTAAGCCAACATTAGGATGATACATCAAGTTGTTTATACAGCCTAAAATAAAGTCAGGATATAGTGCAACAGGTATGTCTTGCAAATCTACTGCCGTTGACGATATACCTGCATTAGTAACTTCATAGTCGCAGGACATTTTATTCTTATGACCACCTGAATAATACTTTACTCCATTATGGAATATAAATATGTAGGCTCTATCCGATTGGTAGTCATTCATTAATTTAGTTAATGAACGATTTATTAGCACATCATTATCTAATACGCTAATTACTCTGTCATATTCGCTAAAATTGTACTTTGCCACATACGCAAATTCATCTTTATACAAATATAGTATTATCAACACGGATATAAATATTAACACCTTAGAACTTGATTTATTTAAGGCTGTTAAAATCTTGTAATAATTCATCTTTTTTGGAAAATTTACTTGATACTTTTTTTACAATTTTCGAGTTCTTGCTCAAGGTCTTTGTATCTGCTTTTCCAATATGCTTCCCTTTTTTCAAAATGCTCCGGTAGGTCATCCAAAGCCTCTTCATACATATCTATAATATTTTTGGAATGGTTTAATTCAAAATTCTTAGATTCTATTATCCTTTTTTTTCTTTCGTAAAACCACGCAGAAATACCGCCTATAGACGTAGATAAAGCAACCCAATTGTCCTGAATTAAACCAATTATATCCATTATTTATTATTTATTAAATGCGTTTATTTAAAATATAAAAGCTAAGAATCTAAACATCTGCATAAATTACATTCAATTCTTCAGCAATTCCAAGTACCGATTCAGTGAATTCATCGTGTCTAATATAATAGAATTGTGGGTTATTTAACTCAGCTAAGTTATAACTTGTCCAAGTCTGAGTAGTAGCTTCAGGACTCTTTGGAAGTCCTGCTGCTAAGTTAATACTTGCGATTGCTGACTGAGCAGCTTCTTCTGTTGTAAATTTATATCCTTTCATTAGTAAATGTTATAATGTGAATTAATGTTAGATTCTATTGCTAATGTACTTGCACTTTTGTCATTTAAGTAAAAGATACATTCTTGTAGGCTACCTTGTGATGCTGAATCTGTTGTCGTCAATAGTGGAGCTGTTGCAGCGTTACCACTAAATAATATAAATCCTGAATTATCTTGTATGTTTAATCCTGAATTAGAAAATGAAGATACAGTCAAATCGGTTGAATTTACCCTTGAATCAATAGCCCCACCTCCTGAAGTATAGTTGCAGCTAAATAATACTTGATTCGTAGGTGGAGAAAAATCGTATACACAACTTCCACCAAATAGTCTAAGGCTGATTTTAGTTGAATCATCTTTGATGTACATAAATATTCTCCTTCTGTCAGCAACTATAGTATTGTCTGTTAATCCTATAAGACAATCTTTATTAGACGTAGATTGGTTGTTTTGCACAGAATAAAAAGATAAAGGTATATCTCCACTAACGCCTAAATTGACTATTCCTGTGTTAAGATTATTAGAGCCTTGTGTTGTGATTGCAGGTTTCCCATTTTCTAATTCAATAACACCTGAACTGACTATTTTTGGCTGATTAGCAGCAGTAGATTGTGCAGCATTATTACCTAACCCACTTTGGTCGTACCAAGTACTAATAAAGCCATCACCCGCTCCAACGAATGAAAGCAAAGATGTAGTATCTAATTCGTTGCCCACAAAACCAATATCTTGTTCAGTATTGTCAGAACTTCGTCTTACTCGTATCGCTGAGCCTGCATAGGCTGTTCTTAATTTACGCAGAGAATAAGCAGCCGCTGCATTAGGATACAAGTCTAATAATAAACCTGCTTTTTCCCATACTAAATTGCTGCCAAGATAAACCTTATTAACATCGGTAGAACCAATCTTTACCGCATTTATATCATTTGTTCCTATCTTCATTATACTATAAAATAAATAGTGTTAGCATCAGGCGTTAGTGCATCGTATTCTGTCTGAGTTACCGTAGTTAATGCGTTTGTTGTATAGGTAGTTCCTACGTTTTTGTTTATCTTATCAGCATACAAAGTAGTAATATCAAGGTCTAAAGTATTTAAAGCTGTTGCTGTTGCAGTACTTATAGGCTTGTCAGCATCGCTTGTATTATCAACTTGGTCAATAGACAACATACTTTTAACCTCAGGCACTGTTAAGTCCTCTACTACACCATTTCCTGCAGTTGCCCTACCTTTAATTCTATTGGTAGGCATATTAGCTAACTTAGCGTTAGTAATTGCTTCGTTATTTATTACAGGTACACTAACAGTTCCACCAATATCTCCGCCTAACTCGACCTTATTAAGTACGTTATCCAATATCTGCCCATCCATACCATCAATCTTAGCTTTTATAGTTGTTCCGCTTGTGTTGTTCCAATCTATATCATTGCCATCCAATACAACTGCTCCCGTTTCTCCGTTAACTGAATCAACCGCATTTGGTGTAGACTTATATGTACCATCGTTGGCTAAATAACTACTACCATCTCCTGAAGATGTTATTGCCGCACCGTTAATACTTGGAGCTATTATCGGATTGGTTGTTAAATTACCATTATCGGTTACATCTTGAAGGCTTAGATTCTGCAAAGAAACAATAGCTGTATCAAGGTATATGCCGCCTCCTTTTATTAGTTCTATATTAGTACCATCTAAAGCGTTTAAAGTGGCTGTATTCGCTTCTATATCGTCAGCGTTCGAATTAACCACTACCTTTATCTCATTAGCATCATCTGCTCTGAATTTCTCTTCCGCAGGATTAGGTATATCAACGGATTTTACTTTATCTGTGTATGTTATTTTTGTTGCCATAATTAAAAATCTGTGTAGGTTATATTGGGAGTATAGGTTGTGCCTTGACTTGTGTTGCCTTTTTCAAGGTTTGGTTTTAGGTATTCAGGTGCTTCAATTTCGAACTCGGGAATCAAAGCAAAATTATCCTTTAAGAATGCTTTTAGCTTATTCTCATAGGTTACAAGTGTAGAAGATGCACCTCGTTGTAAGTTGGCTAAATCTGAACTATCAATAGGGTCTGAATTGCCCGAACTTGTACCTTTGGTAATTTGCCCATTTCCGACTCTATAAAGCATCCTTGGAAGTCCAAGCATATAAGACTGCCATACAATAGTTTTTGTCACTAAAGGATGCATTTCTTCGTATATTCCTGCAAGGTTATTTGCGTTGTAATCTGTGATTAGCTTCTTTACTAAAGCAGTCCCCATCAACCCTTCTCCAAGTGTATCTGTTGCTTGGATTATTAAGGGTGTTATGAATTCCGCATCAAAAGAATCCGATGTATTGGCGTAAAGCCTAAAGTCGTCTACGCTTATTATTAGTTTTTCAGCCATTTTATTATTTTTTTATTGTGGATAAGCCCCTGCATTTGGCATATCTTTAGGTGCTATTTTTGATTCTTTATTTCCTCTCGGTCTTGGTGTATAACTATTCGGAATATTGCTAACCTCTTTTCCTCTGCTAATTAAGTTTTCGGTCTTATCCTTCATTCGGTAAAGTTCTTCTTGCCAATAATGTCCGCATTGAACACCACCTTTGTATTTAAACAAATCGTAAGCTGCTCCTTTATGCCCAAACGATTGATTAACTCCATCCCTTGTGGCTTTATCAATATCTTCCAATCTATAAACAACTCCATTAGCCGTTCTTCCCATCATTGATTTACAAAATTGTCTACTGTTTCCTGAAGAATACTTTTCTTGATAGGTGTATCTAACTTTGTAAAATGATTTATCTAAAGTGCTAAATCCGTTCGGCTTGCTTGTAATGAAATCAACCAATTTAGTAAGGTTATCCTTCTTTTCGGTAATTAAAGAGTTAGCCCAATCTTCTACATTTTCTCCATTTGCTTCCCTTACATCTACTAATTCCCATTCATTAAAATCTATCTTTTCACCTGATAAAGCATCTAACATAGATTCGTCATCGAAATTACCAACGCTTTTTTTTTCACTCATTTCCGTAGGCTCTGCAATATCATCGCGCCTTACTTCTTCTTCTTTTACTTCGTCAAACGTTAAGTTATCAGGAGTTAATCCTATCTCAATAAATAACGATTCAAAGTCCTCAAAAAATTCCTCTCGCAAAGGTTTTATTATCTTAGTCTCTAATTCAGTTTTAGCCCACTCTAACTCATCCGCAGGACTTGCAAAGCCGCTTGGTCTAACATTAAGACCTGCGATTAATGATGGGCTTGGTATGCCGTGAGCCTTTAATATTCCCGCTTCCGCTGTATTGTATTGATTCTCGTAAACCTTATCTATACCGGATAAATTTGGAGTGCTGAAAACGGGTGCGCTGCCTCCTTGCGGATAATAAGTAGTTCCTACCTTACCTGCATTGGCAACCCCTGCCATCGATTGAGCAGTTAATTCCGAATCTTCTCTATCCTTCTCAGGGTCACCACTTGATTCCTTAGCGATTAACATAGACGGAAACATACCATTCTGCGCTCCGTGATTGTGCATCATATAGATACTAATCTCTAATTCAATAGGGTCTAATCCTGAAAGGTAGCTTGGTCTGCCGTAAGGAACGTCCATAATACCGTTATCGTACTTGTAGATAATTCCGTGCTTACAACCAACGTGCAAAGCATCTAACTCAACCTTCTCGGAACGACTATTAAAATAAGTACCATTATCCCAACTTCTTCGCCATTCAAATTTTACAGGCTTGCCGTCTTTAATTTGGCTTACTCTTATTTGTGAAGGATTAAGTACGTTAATCTCTACAATACGGCCTAACTCGTTCTTGATAATCTCTAAGACATAAGCATTGTGAATTAGCTTGTATCTAAGTAGCTTATTTAATGCTCTTTTATTAAAGAATTTCTTTATTATTCTTTGTTCTTCTTCGCTTGGACTCTGTAAGCCATATCCAAGGATGTAATTAACTAAGTCATTAATTATGGTTTGATGCGTTACCGATTTAAGATACAATCCATCTAAGTAGTTAGGGAATAGGTTATCCGTACCGTTGTAGATAACCGTTCCTGAAACATTAAATGAGTTAATGTTCTTAACGTTATACCTACTTAATTTTAGTTCTTCATTCATATTTATGGCATTAAAAATTCTAATAGATAATCAAGTGTAAAGTTACTCAATTCTTCGTCAATAATTCGGACAAAGCCCAACTTTAAGACCTCCCCGTTTTGCTCAATTTTGTAGCTATAGGTGTCATCTATTAGATTGTTAGATTCGCTTGCCGTTATCCCTATGGAAAAAAAGCCCGAACCTAAGTCGGTAACGGGCTTCTCTAATTCAATGGATGGGCGTGATGGGCTATTAAATCTAAGACTTACGTTTTCTTCGTTGTTTAGGTTTAACGGATTCAGAGACAACTTTAGTGTCGTCAATTGATTCTTCCTTATTGTTATCATCAGCCTTTAATTTAATAAATCGTGACATTTTTGGCTCTTCTTTTAGTATACTTCTTAATTGCTCCTCTGACAAGTCAGTTGATAGGTGTATAATCTTTGAACCTAAATGATATGTTCCGTATTTAATTTCCATAATAATTGATTTTAAGCAGCTACTTCAATTGTAAAAGCACTTGAAAATTCAGCAAAGTCAGCTAATACAGGTGCAGCTTCTGTACCTTCGCTTGTCAACGTAAAGGTAAACGCTAAAGCATCTCCTATCGCTGTTCCTGAATCACCTGCTGAACCTCCGTTAGATTGTAGTCCTGTATAATCAAGTCCTGCGTATACATAGATACCGCTTCTTAATTTAATCAAGGCTTCCATTCTACCTTTACGAACTTGGTCAGCTAATGATACTAACGCAGCGGAGTACCCGTGCAAAGTAAATTCTAAAGTTTGAGTGACAAAAGATGTTCCTGCTGTATTCTCATCCGTTACAGGTTGAGTAAACGTACAGTTATTTTCTCTCGGCTCTACTTTGAAAGCGGATGGAGCAGGCGAACCTGAACCAGGTGTTATGGATAAAGCACCTGATGTCACCGCCATAACTAAGTCGGTTTCCGCTAACCTTGCAGCTTTGTCAATCAGATAGAATTCTGAAATACCTCCTACAACTTTGCAACCTGACTTATATGCAGATAGTGATAATGTACACATATTTATATTTTTTTAAGTTAAAAGGGGGAACTTAATCCCCCCTTATGTATTGTTAATTATGCAGGATTGTATTCGAACAGTGCAAAGTCAGTAGTTGCAATTCCAACTCCATAACCCCAGTTTCCTACGATTCTCGCTTTGTTACCACCGCCAAGTGCATACATATCAATTACATCTAATGCAGTTAAGTCTCCGCTTACAGCTAATGATACGTTAATGTTTTCAGGTTTAGCAACTACAATAGCAGCATCCGATAAGTTAGGTATAATCTCGATAGTGTAGTTTTGGTACACCAAAGCATTATTTTGTGGAATATTAGTAGCAGCAACTCCGCTTAAATATCTGTAATAAGCATCGTTTACTGTTTGGTTCATATAGATTCTGAACTTCGCTTTGTTAGCTACAATTTCTTTCGGGAATGTTGCAACTAAAGCAGCTAATACATCATCAATCTCAGCTGCATCTGTTGGGTCTAAAGTAGTAGATGTAACGATTTGAGCAGTTTTAGAAGCAGTAGTCAAGTTAGTTCTAATTAACTTTCTAATACCATCTAAACCTGTTGGGTCTCCTGTTAATCCGCCTTCAGAGTTCCATATTTCATTCTCTGCTAACTCAGACGCTTTTGCTCCTGTATCGGCTGCAACAAATGCAACGAAGTCAGAAGGTAAACCTTGAGCTTTCAAGTTAGAAATAGAAAGGTTAAACTCAGTATCTTTAAATTTATCATAAGGTACTGCGTGGAATACAGACTTCTTGGTGATTGTAAACTCTTCGTCTGCTACTGTAACACCACCTGTTTCAGATGGGCTGTCGGAGTAAGCCTGAATCATTGAAGATGTAGAACCGTTCCACATTCTGAACTTGTCCCTTGTTGCAGGAACGTTTTTAAATTTTTGGAAAGATACCCCTGCGAGTACCTCGTTAGCCATTATCTCAGTTGCGCCTGCAACCTTTGGGCTTGTTTGTGTAATAGTGTTAGTACTTGCCATTTTAGTTAAATTTTTGTGCTTTAGTTAATAAATTAGCGAATGCTGATGGCTGAGCAGGCTCAGTCGATAGCTTAGTGATTGACTGATTAGATGTGTTATCTAATACGTTTACTTTTTCCTCGATTGAATTCATCTTAGTCACCATTTGTGCTAAAACTTTCTCAATCTCGTTAGACAATTGCTCAACGGCTTTGTCTTTTTCCTCTTCCATCTCCTCAACTGATTCGACTTCTGACTCCATTACTTCGGTAATCATATCACCTGCTACAACAATCTTACGACCATCTGCAAGTACATATTCACCATCTTCAATCATTGCAGCTTTTACCTCTTCTTTCGGCATTTCAGCAGCATCTTCTAACTTCACTTCAGGAGCATTTTCTGTTCCCATCAGTTTAGTTATTACGTCTCCTAATGAGAACTTTTTTTCACTCATAATATTGGGGGTTAAATGTTTACTTAAATTGGTTTCAAAGTTTTCGAATAAGCCTTCAATGCTTATTCCTTTGTAAGTACCTAACTTTACCTCAGTCCAAATAGACTCGTTGTCTATCTTTACGCCTTGCATCCAAGTTCCTTTCGGTAGGTCAAATCCTAATGTAGTAGCTTTATCGCTCTTTGGGTCGTCAATTATCCAAGATTCTACCACTGTTACACCATCTAATTTGATGTCTTCTTGATGTTCGCTGTTCCAATTAGCAACTAATGAACCTGCTTTGATAAAGTCTTGAGCAGTCTCTTCTATTGTTTGCTCAGAAAAGAAGATTTGATAGGGATTACCTTCACCATCTTCTCTGTATATCTTTTGATTTGGTATCAAAACGGGCGTGTATATCATACGCTTCTCAGCATTTAATGCCAATTTTACCGTATGAACCTTTCCATCTTTAGATAATGCGACAAAACCTACTTCAATCGCAGGATTTTCAACTAAAGCAATAGCATAGACGCTTGACTTTAATCCTTTTTTTCGCTTTAATTCGTAGGTTTTCATATAAAAATTGAATATTATCTACAAAATTGCGATTAATGTCGTCCTTATTGAGTATATTTGCCTAAATTAAAACATATTAAATCATATGAATACAGTTAAGCAACAGATTGAAGTACTATCCACTGCAGATGTTTGCAAAATTTTAGGAGTCGAAAGGACTGCATTATGGCGTTATTGCAAGTTTGGTGGATTAAAAAAGCATAAACCCAAAAATGGGAGAGGATATTTCCTTAGACACGAAGTCGAGGAATGGATAATTAAAAACTTATAATTATGAGTAAAGAATCGCAATTAGTATTATTCCAATTAGGTTGGTTATTAGCCTTTTTATTGGTTACATTCGTTAATGATTTGTCTTGGTGGTGGGCTATATTACCCACTATAATACTTGGGAACATTTTTGTAGGTGCATTTATTTACGGATTTATTAGGTCATTTAAAAAATAGTTATTACATTTGTCGTATGAAAAAAATAATGATAGTAGCAGTATTGTTGACCACGTTAGCAAGCTGTGCAAAAGAAGAAGTGATTACACCTGAAGTTAAAAAAGTAAGAAAAGCCTCAACGAGTATATCAGGGCAATGGGTAATGCAAAGCTATTCCATTAATGGAGCGCATACCTTTGGAGATAATAGCGTTTGGAATTTTAACAATGGAACGCTTGTTATTATTAAGCAATCAGGTGAAGAAGGTTTTAACTACAGTTCTAACGGCTCAAGAGTTTACATTGTTGACGATGTTAATGATATGGTATCGGAATACTTTATAGACTACTTAGACAGCTCTATGATGACGTTATCAGTAGGCAACAAAAGTTATACTTTTACAAGATATTAAGATTGTTTGTTTTGTTTTTGTTTGGGGGGATAGTTTAATGCTATCCCCCTTTTTTATGCCCTTGCCAAATCATTTATCCTTGCATCTAATGCAGCAGTGTCTTTAATGTCTTGGCTAACTACATAAGCCTTATTCCTAAATCCTGCGCTCTCAGTTCCTCCTACTCCTTGATTCACGAAGTCAAATGATGGTAACGCTTGCTGTTGAGCCGCTGATGTTCCTCCGCCTGTAGATACACTTGGAGAGCCGCCTCCTTTACTCGGGTTGGTAGATAGTATTTTCTTAATCTGTAAAGCACTAAACGCTCCTGCTATTCCTGCTTGTATTGCAGGGTAACCCGGAATTACTGCATTCAAAGGAGATGCAGATGCAGTCATATAAGCGTTCTGAACTGATTGTATCCCACTAATAGTTGCTTGTCCTACTGCTACACCTTTAGCGATTTTACTATCCTTTCCTGCTATTGCTGCAACTAAATTCGATGCTTGAAAAGCAAAAGCCATCTTAGCATTTTTTAAAGCCTCAGCATCCTTCTCCTCCTCCTCTTCCTTTTTCTTCCTATTGTCTTCTGCTTGTTTATTTGCTGCTGCTTCTTTTTCTAAATAGGATAATCTTATAGCTTCTTTTTCTGCTTCCGTTAAATTGGTTTGCTCAAGTTCTAAATCTCTTTTTGCTTGTTCAAACTCTAATAACGCCGCCAAAGTAACTTCGTCATTTTCTAACTTATATTCTCTTAACTCGTTGTCTTTTTGCTTTATTGCTTCAATCCTTGCTGCTTCTATTCTATCTGCTTGTTCTTTGGCAGCAACTAATTCCTCAGCTGCTTTCTTTTCATTCTCGGCTTTAATTTCTGCAGCCCTTGCAGCATTTGCTGATTTTTGTTCATCTGTAATAGATTTAGCTTTGGCTTGGAATTCTTTAGCTAAAGCATCTCTTCGACCTTCAATTTCAAACAGCTTTGCTTTTGCTTCTGCTTCTGCTTCTAAGTCATCGTTTAGCGAATTGCCTAATGCGTTTTTTTCTGTAAGTATTCTGAGTTCTTCTCTCGCAATAGCTGCTCTTTGGTCGGCTAATTCTATTGCGGTCTTTTGTGCCATCTCATTGGCTTTTAATCTTTCTGCTGTTGATAGGTCGAAGTTTTCAGAAGCAAGTCTATATTTTTCTAAGTCCGCATTCAATTTAGCTTCTTGCTCAATGAAAGCTCTTTTTGTTTTTATCAACTGTTGATTTGCCCCTTCTAACTCATAAGCTGCAGTTGCTTCTTTTTCTATTTCTTCAGTTATACCTTTAAAGCTACCTGCTAAAATATCTAAACCTGCGCTAAAGTTTCCGCTCATTATTTCAAACAATCCGCTTCCGAATGTAGAAATTCGGTCAATCAATACGTCAACAGTAGCACCAATTACGGCAAATGCTTTGTCTAATTTATCTGCTCCTTCTTGCGACTTAGTAAAGTAAGTCACTAAAGAACCAACAGCAACAACAAGAAGTCCTATACCCGTTGAGGCTATTGCACCCTTTAAGGTTTTCATTGATGCGATACCACTAACCGCACCCGCTTTAAATGATTTAAAGGCAGTAATTGCACCGCCTGTAAATTTATCAAGTGCGCCTGACATTTGGTCGATAGCACCTCCTGCTGCCTTAGCTCCTTTTTCTACTTCGTCAGTGCCTTTTTTGGCATCGCTAATATCTACCTTTGTCTTAATATTTAATTCTACTGCCATATTATATCTGAATTATTCCGCCTCTTTGGACGCATTGGTTAAGTGCTGAATCGTAAAAGTACCCATAAGCATTACAGCTTTCTTCTAAGTCTGTTGCGTTGGGCGTTGTTATTATTGAATTATCTGAACTATCTTTAAATTGAACTACGCTATTAATTATGTTGTATGGATAGTAAGGTGCTATTTCTATATTCTCGATTGTGTTTCTTAACACCATTTTGCAGCTTACTACATTTTCATTAATCAAGTCAAAGTTGTCTATCTCTATAAAAGAGAATAACGAATTGTTATAGTACACTTTTTCGTTCAATTTAAGCGCATCAAATTCTGTTTGGCTTATCTTTAGATTCAATTTAACTAATCTGCTCTTATATCCGTTCGTTTCCTGAATATACCGCTTCCAAAACCTTTCATAAAGGGTGTTATTAGGAAAGCCTGATGAAGCAAAGAAATTTAAGGATGTTCCAAAATTGTAGTCCCTTGTATTATAGCCTCCGTTGATATTTTCCCAATGACCTACGAATGGAAGACCTACGTTAATAGTTGCAGGTGTCGCAAAGAATAAGTCTTTTAAAGCTATTTCTCCACCCATTCTGTTGCTTCCTAATGGGCTGAAATCTGAATGGAATAACAATCTTGGCTTTCCTTTAATCGTGCTTAATTCATCATTCATTAATTTAGGTATTATCACATTCGTACCTGCAACATAAGTCATAGGAGTCGGTGCAAAAGGTATATCTATTTTAAACTCTTCTTTCGTAAAATCAGTACCTGTATCGTCTATACTTGCCGTTCCGTATACCTCATTCTCGTTCGTTTTATACAATTTATTTAAAAAGTCCTCATCACTTTGATAGGTTAGCTTTATACTTTTTGCTCCTGTTACTGATGTCGGCTCAATTTCTATGTCCGACTTGCTATCTATCTTATCTTCTATATTAAACACCTCACCTTCATCTATCCAAGTAACCCAAGGCTTTATGTTGTATCCATCCTCTGTCGTCTCCAATATACCATTACATTGAGCTATAATAGTTTTGACGCAATCCCACGCAGTTAGCTTTGGAATACATTTAGCTACATCTACGTTTGACGTTGGCTTAAGTGCAGGTGTCGCATCTACTGAGAATTTAGTCTCCGCCAATATCGAGTAGTCTATATCTAAACTTATGCTTGCCGCTGAGTAAGCGAAAACTGAGTATCTAATATCATACAATTTGCCACGTTCCAAGTCTACCAATTCACTATAATTATTACCGCCATAGGACTTAAATGATGTTGTGGTATTGATTACGCTTTGGGTAAAGAACTTTACTGCGTTATTGGTGTTATGGTCGTATATGGCAATTTGATAAGCTACGTTAGCAGGGATTGCACTTTTAAATTTAATTCCAAATCTATAAGTAACTGCGTGAGTTCCTGTAATGCCTGCCTCATAGGTATCGTTAGCGATACTGAAAGAACTTTGGTTGTAATTAAAAGCAGCATCAAAGTCAATCGTATTAAACACTTTACTCGCATCTCCCACTAACTCAAAGTCAGTAAAATCAATATCACTCGTTAAGTTTAAGTTTCCTGTAAAATCACTCGGAGATGTATCTACGGTCGGATATTTGCTTTCAGAGTTATGTAATGGAATTATCTGTTTTAGCAAATCGGCTGCTGATGGGTCAACCGTTATTGGAATAGGTAGCATCTCGAATATTTTACGCATAAAGATAGCAGGCTTAAAGTCCAATTGACTTAGCGGCACGATTGAATTATAAATTCTTCGTCCACTACCATCCTCTGCAAACTTTTGCCCGTAATCTATCAATGGCCACGCATAACCGCTACTAATGTAGTTATCGGTGTCGTTAATATATTGTGATATTTGACCAACCGAATATTGTATTAATTCGCCTTCTAATAAATCACTTAATTCGATTTTACTCAACTCACTCTTTAAGTTGGTTTCATTACCTTGAAAAATCAAATCAATTTCTTTTAGCTTAGATTGTGGACTGCTGAATATGTTAATTATCTGAAATGAACCATCGAACCTCGGAAAGCCATCAACTAATATAGACCCTTTTATGGATTTTCTAATATCAATCTTAGGCAAGACTTCCAATTCTGTTAAGTCTCCGAATGCTTCAATTGCTTCGTCTATTAATGGTATTCTGAATGTCTGCTTAGTGATTGTTCCTTGCGTTGATTCAATCGCATCTATCGACTGAATACGCTTTGTTATTTGAATAGAACTATCCTTGTAAGTAGGCAATAAGTAACTGCTTCCATCAACATCAATTCTTAATGTAATTACTCCTGCCATCTTATTGCTTTATTAATTTATTTTCATTTGCTATCATTAGCTTAACCGATACCTTTACCATACCGTCTCTAATGTCGGTTATCTCGTAGCTTTTGTCTTTGAGAATCACGGGATAGATTCTGTTGTCTTTGTCGAACATAATTATATTAGGAGACAAGTACATATCCTTCAAAGCCGCTTGCTCTTCTGCGTTAATCCAATTACTATTCAATTCGTATACCGTAGTAGCTGATTTACCCACCTCTCTTAACTCAGGAACTGATGGGTACTTTATCCCTGCAAAGTTAGTACTCGTATAATCTACTCCATTGCTTCGTATCTCTTTGCCGCTGCTTATGTTAATTGTATGCTTGCTCTTTTTGGTAAAATTAAAGTACTCAAATCCGCTGTATTTGTTAAACCACCTTAATCTAAACCTATCGTATTTAGGGTCACACTCAGCTATCCTTGTGTTAAATGTTTCACTTAAATACTGCAAACTACTTTGGTCCTCCCAAACAGCATAAAACGTAGAATAAGCCCAATTGGAAGGATAAAATACTTGTTCTCGACCTAACGCAATAGTCCAATATCCTAAATTGCTTCCATACCTGCCACCTAATCCAAAGTTGCCTGAACTAATTGTATTACCATCTTTATCATAATGAGTAAATTCTAACGATATTAAATCAGCAACTCCACCGCCTCCTCCTTCCTGAACAGGTGTGTTTATCTCACTTGGTATACTTGGAAAGAATATATCGGTTGGCAATAGATAGTTATTCTTGTTAACTAATGGCAGTTTAAAAGGTGCTGTATCATAAAGATTGTCAGGTCGCCAATTTGAGTAATCGTTTTGATTGATATCTGTTTCAAAGCCGTTATAAAAGTAAAGCGTTTTATCACTACCATAACCAACGAAGGTTGGTGCGCCATCTACTGTGGTTGCGTAAAATTCTCCTATCTGTATTCTAACTTTGTTGTAGCTTCTGTCTGCTACTCCACCGCTTCCTGAGTCTAAAGGTACAATACTAACTGTATTCGTTCCTACTAATTGCGTTCTAAAAAACAAATCTTTCAAACTACTTACAGGATTAACAATAGACACCTCATCAATTGGATTAACGTCTTTAATTAACTCAATTGTTGTATTGGGTACGCTTACCCTAATCCTATATTTGAGTTTATAAACGGTGCTTCCCGTTCTGCTTATTCTAACAAAGAAATCATTGTATAAACCAAATCGACCTATCTCAGGGTCTGTTACTCCATAATCTACTGCTATCGCCATTATATCTTTTTTACTTTATATCGTTTATCTTTCTTAAAGTCGTCTATTATTATGTTCTGCATATCCTCAACAATCGCCTCAGCTAATTCAGTAGGCAAAGCATCAAACTCTTTTTGCATCGCTCTGCTCATAAAAGGCACTTCTTTTATCCCGTTCTTACCTATGCTTTTACTAATTGCAATCGCTGACGACTTTATATTAGCCTTTGTTCTTTCTACGAATTTACTTACCTTTTGCCCATTCGAGTTAATATAATTTCTACGAACCTTAACGCCTTTCGTTCTTATCCATTCCTCTATTGGTGCAATTGGTGGCGGTGTTGCTCCTGCTCTTCTTCCTTCTTCTACTACTGAACCATAAGCCTCTTTACTTGTGAAGCTCGTTTCTAAGCGGTCAGGCTGCGCTTTAATCTTAAAGCCTAAACCCTTTGACAACATACCTGAGCTGTTTTTGCTTCGGTTGCTTTTTTGCCCTCCAAAACCTTTTGTCTCCAAGTTCCTTCTTGCTTGCTCAACTACATCAGTCGAGTACTTAGCCATTAGAAATTCAGTCCTTTTAAACTGCATAGCAAGGCTTTTGTAGGTTAAATGTTACAGTACACTCAACGCCCGCAAGTCCATCGTTGTATTCGCCTGATATTGGCTGATAGCTTATTGGGAATTCTATTGAGTAACCATCGGATTGAAGTCTATCGAATAGCATTGATGCTTCCAATTGCATATCACTCTTAATTTCATAGTCTCTTACCCACTCGTCTAATCGACCTTTTTGTACATCACAGAAAAGAAATCTAACCAATATTGTGTTTACGTAGTCGTCAATACTTCCTGACTCATCCGCTATCATATACACTTTAGGAAAGTCTTTCGCCTTAGTCATATTGATATCAATCGCACCGGTGTACTCTACTGATTGAATGTTAATCGAGTTATTCGTTATTATGTCGTTTACATCCTCGACTATTTGTTTAAGTGAATACTTCTCCATAAGAATTTATTTTGTATTATGCAAATTTAACCTTTTTTTTTCGAATTCTAACTTCTTTTCTTCAAGATATGCAAATGCTGTTTCTAATCTTAGATTCCTCGCAGCATCCCACTTTGTTGGGTCGTCCTTTGCTAATCCATTAAGCATATCGTACATCTTCCTTCCTTCTTCTTCATCCTCAAC
>Ga0208899_1001185_pt1 | contig 18557 bp, 29 predicted proteins | sample VirMetDEL_Nov_24_FD_184518 | JGI IMG/M metagenome (GOLD analysis project Ga0208899, IMG submission 184518) | Aqueous microbial communities from the Delaware River and Bay under freshwater to marine salinity gradient to study organic matter... | ecosystem: Environmental > Aquatic > Marine >... | reverse complement strand
TTACTTAAACCAGCCCAACTGCCAGTTTTCATTGCGTCTGCATCAGAAAAAATCATAACATCATCATCAAGCTTGCCAACTTTTTTAAGCAAAGACTTAAATTGACCTTCTGTTGGTACTTTAGGTGTTTTTTTCATTATACAATTATACCTCTGCTTAGGGTTACGTATATTGGTATATTAGCTAGTGTATCCACCACCAGCTTTCTTATACAGCAGGGCTAGCCTTTGCGCTTTTCTTGCTGACCACTGACCCGCTTTTCCGCCCTTTGCCTCGCGCTTTACGCGGTTGAACAGGCTTTTCCTCAGTTTGGGCTTCGTGTAGTTCCCCGCTTCGTTGACCGCCATCTTCTTTCTCCATAGGTATTAGTCGGCGTGAGTCTGGCATATAGGTTGCGCCAGAAAGAATACGTCCATCAGGCATCTTAATAGTTGGCCCTTCATAGGGAGTGCCATCTGTAAATGTGTACTTCATGATTGCTTCATCTTCGATTTAATAATTTTTTGTTGAAGTGCCTTTGGCAAAGAAGCTTGTTGCTTAGTCAGCAATGACTTTGCCGCCTTCTTAGCTTTCTTTTTGCCTTCTGGTGTGTAGGCATATTTCTTTCCTGCTACGTTTGGCATTTTATTTTCCTCTATTTTGGCAATACTCTTAATTTTCGCATAGACCGTTCCTTACTTATCCCAGCCTTGGTAAGCTCTCTTTGAAAGCTATCACCATCTTCGTTAGGCTCTTGCAGTAATTGAATTGCTATAGACTGCCTTGATTCCTCAGAAGTGTTTGTGTCGAGCAACATCGCAATGTCATCAACCGCTTGTTTCTGTACTTTTTTAGCCGCAGATTTTGCAGACATGCCGTCTTTGACTAGGCTGTTAAATTGACTCAAGTAACGCTTACGATCAATTTTGGGGCTATCAGCACGACTAGATGTTTTGACTAATAGCGATTTTTTTTTCTTCGGGGTTTTTACTTTCTTCATTATGCTTTTCCTTTCTTAGCTTTGTTTCTGCGTGATATAGCCGCGCCGATACGCTTGGCCTCTGCTTTACTACCAGCACCCCAAGCCCTTAAGCTAAGAAGAAGTCTGGTTGGTCTGCCCTTCTCGTCCCTCTCAGGACCCCTCATGCCACCCATGCGTTGCAGAAAAGATGCCCTGCGCGGATTGTCACCTGACTTAACAGGGGCTTTTAAAGTGCCGCCCTTGTAAGAGTCACGCCCCGCTTGATTTAATCCACCTTTAGGATTCTTACCCGCCTTGCGTGTCCATGCTGGGGTTTTCATTAACCAAGCCCTCGTTTGCCAAGACTTCTAAGATTAACCAGTGAACGGCGTGTGCCAAAAGCTACACCGCGTCTGCCCTTACCACGCCCAGCCTTAGTGCTTCTGCCACTGCCAGCAATAACAGGCTCAACCTCGTCAGGCTCATCCTCTATCTTAGGCTCGGAAGGCATAGGGTCATCTCTGGTTTCCTGCTCAGTGGTGGGTACATTCTTGTAAGGACTAGCACTAGCCATGCCAGTGTATGTGCCATCCTCATCAACACCAACAATGTTGCCATCCTTAAACACAGGCTTGCCACCAGCAATAACCTTCTGAAGCATAGCCTCATTCATCTTTCTCTTGGCAATAGCCGCGCCAGCAGTTGTAACGCTAGGAATAACAACCCTTGTGTCACCCCTTGCCTCAGTCACCATCTTGCCAAGTGCATTAAAGTTAGAAGCACTCCCAAACTCAGAACGCCCAGCTAACGCCGCCGAATCCCTTGCACCTTGTCCAGTGCTACCTAACATTGCTTGGAAAGCCGCAGGGCTTCTGCCCATCTGCGGTGCGGGTGCTTTAGCACCAAAGTTCGGATCTCTTGAAGAACCACTTGTATCAGTCGGAATACTGCGGGAACGCTCTCTAGCTCTTTCCTGCTGTCGTCTTGTTATTGCCGCATCAGCGTTAGGACTATTATCCTGACCGCCACCGCCGCCACCACCAGAACCCATATCAAGTCTCCTTTAACTTAAACCAGCCTAGCTTGCCTGTCTCTGTACGAAGCCAGTAAGCATCACGATAACCCAAGCCACTAAACAAACCAATAAGCCCCTTAAATGATCTGGCAATCTCAACCTTACCACCTAAACAAATAAAATCCACTAACCAAACAGTATCACCACCACCAGCAAACCAATCAGAATCAAACCTTCTAGTGGCTAAATATTTTTCCACCTGATCCCCATTAGGAAAACCCCAAGTAGCCAATACACCATCCTCTATCAAACACTGCCCTAAACTAATAGGACGAGCAACGTACAATTCTAACTCTCTATCACCCCACCAACTGTGATAAGGACTACTCTGTACTAATTGCTGTATCGTGCTTTTTTTAACTATCATGTGAGTGAGGGACTACGTGACAGTGACAACCGCCAACTTTTGGGCCACCCCCCTCTGTTAACACTTGTCCTCCACAGCAAAAGCCATGCGAGGCGACAGGCGGGCTACCATTTAGCCTGTCTCGCCAATAAAGCATCGCGTAGCGATTCATCCTGCCACCACTAGCCAAGATCAATGCTCACCTTTATCTCGCCAGCATGTAGGTGCATGTGCTTATCCGGTGCCTTAAAGCCAGCTCTGTCCAAGATATCCTTGCTAGCTTCTAGCTGAACGTACTCACTCTTGGCACCTTTAGCTAGGTTCAGCATCTTGCTGGCGGCTAGAGTAGCACTCAATCCCATTTGCTCACCTATCGCTTGCATCATGTACGACTGCACATGCGGGAGCTTAAGAGTCTTCTGTGCTGTCACTCTACCTGCATCACCCTTTGCGTAGCCAGCAATCTCAGCGGCATCTTTTACGGTACATCCTTTTGCTACTAGTGTATCCACCAAAGCAGTCTGTTTATCGGTTAGCTTAACTACACTTGTCATTTGCCCCCCCTTTGGTTCCCCCCCACTTTCATACCTTTCTGAACATCTTGTCAACGCACAAAACGACACCATATCACAGCTGTTTGCGTGGCATACGCACATCACGATTGGCCGTTGCGATGCGAATAGGTCTGATAACCTATTCACAACGGACGTTCCAAGTGATGTGCAACACGCAAGGACAGGGGGGTATATATAACAACAACTACACGACAACAACTATCAGAAAGGTGAAAAGCAGTTTTGAGAGGCCTTTTCCTCTCGTGTTAGCAACAACTTGCTTTGTCATCAGAAGCTGACCCCACTTGCCCCTGCCAAGCAACTGTCCTCGCCAAGCCCCATTATCCGAAGCACAACCTGTCATCCAAGTATAGTCGCAGGCCGCACCCTGCCAATGGTTGTTTCTACTGGGTAGTTTTCGGTCTCGCCGTGGCTGGACTATACTTGGACGCTTTACCAGCCCAGCAGGGCTGTCTTGCGCCGTGGGTAACAGGCCGTGCTTTCGGATGGGGCATAAGGCGAGGGCAGTTCCTCGTCAGTTTCAAATGGAGTCAGCTATGACAAAGCAAGTTCTTACTAACACTTTCGCAAAAGACATCACAAAACTCTTTTCACTTTCGGATAGAACTACAAACTCAACATTACAATACTTCACTAATAAGATCATCAAAGACATCAAGTGGAATACTGATAACAAGATGACTAAGATACAGAACATGGAAGAAGAATGTCTGAATCTCTACATCGAACACAAGGAACACGGTGTCATCCTTGATAATGACAGAATCTTACAGCTACAAAATGACATCGAATGGAATCAGCATCAGATCAAAGTCAATGACGATCTGGAGCGTTACTTCCAGACAGCTTCCGAGCAACTGTTTCCAAAGGTACACGCAGATAGCAAGGCTATCGCTGGATCTGTTGACAAACTAGAAGCTAAATACCAAGCTATGCAGGGTGCTAAGTAGCACCTTTCTCTCCCTACTGCCTCGGTGCTTCGGCATCGGGGCTTTTTTTATGGCTATATTTCACGCCGCCGCAGGGCAAACACCCAACATTATTAGTTGCAGTCTGCAATCAACTGTTATACACTGCAAGTACGCAGTGAAATTGAGGAAAAAATGTCAAACTTTCTTATCGGACTAGGTATTTTTGCAATGGTATTCGGCACATCAATGGCTGAACCAATGTCAACCAACGTATTCCTGATGCAATTAGGATTAATATTTGGCGGCATTTCGCTTGCCATCTATGGCGGTATCATCCGCAAATAAATCATTCAAAAAAGGAGAACCACTATGAATGATATGACAACAGTACAGATCATCGAAAACGAATGGTCATTCCCTGTAGAAACAGTGAACCTAACAGCAAGCAAGGTCGATGACTGTAACTTGTACGATGTGCCTACATCTATGGCACAAGCAATCATGCGTACAGATACCAATCAAATTCTTGGCGTTCATGGCTCTAAATACAAAGCAATCAAGCATGATGATGTAGTTAACTCTGTGCTTGATGCCGTAAAGCAATCGTCTGTATCTAATGATTACGAAACAAAAATCGAAATCTTTGACAACGGTGCTAAGTTACGCGGCACGATAGACTTCAATGATCTGACTGTTGAACCAGCAGTAGGTGACTACGTAAAGTTCCGCGTTCAGTTCTTCAACTCATATGATAGTAGCTGGGCGTTTCAACAATCAGCTTTTGGCCTACGCTTATGGTGTCTGAATGGATGTACACATTCTGATACTGTAGCTAATACATGGGCAAAGCATACAACCAACGTCAATGTAGAAGGCAGTTCAAGCAAGATCAAAGCTGGCTTGGAATCATTTTTGCAAACACCAGACATTTACAAGTCGTGGATGTCAACGCATGTCGATGATGAAATGGCTGAAATGTTCTTCAAGCATAGCATGTGCCGTGTACCTAACAAAACAAGCACATTCAAATGGAATGAACGCATGTTAGATGCACTCATGTCATGCTGGTACAGCGACAAGTCTAAGCTAGGCTCAAACAAATGGGCTTTATACAATGCTTGTACCTATTGGGCTAGTCATACCAGTGAGTCACGTTCACCAGCTAATACACAACGGTTGCGTGACAATCAGCTAGCCAAGGTATTCAAGAAAGCTAACTGGCATAGTGTTTAATCGCTCGGCGTAACCGCCCCGCCCCACATAAGGCAGGGGGCGGTTGCGCCTTGCTTCAACAATGGGAGAACCATGATGGAAATATCATTTATCAATCAAGTTAGAGAAGTGCAACGATCATTGGCTTTGCTCAACGAACGTGCGTCAGAGGATCAATCGCAATTCAATTATCAAATACAGCAAGCGATGTGGTCTATAGATAGAGTCGCGGCAACATATGATGAAGTTTTATATAGAGATGCGAATGAAGATGATAATTATCGCCCACCTTTGAAGGAGGTTTAGACATGGCACTTATGCAACAACGTCATTACGAATATCTTGCAGACCATGTAGCACCATTGATGTCTTGGCCTAGTGCTATTGTAGATATGGCAGAGGCATTGGTAGCTACTAATCCAAAGTTCAACAAAGAAAAATTTCTTAAACGCGCTATTGCCGCATGGGAATTACACAATCCAATACAGGAGATTGATGATGATATACCGTACTAAAATTACAGGTACAATTTCATGTCAGGAATATGTTCAATGTGATGGATGTGGATACCAAACTTATTTTGCAAATGTTTCAGATGAATGTCCAAATTGTAAGTCAGATGCTTTCACCAGCTATCAAAGCTACACAGTTTATCAAACCGTCAATGCAAAAAATCCACAGGATGCAATCGATACCGCATTTGATATAGGTGAATGGAAAACTATGGAAGGCTCAATAGTTATTGAAACAAAGGAAGGAACCACAACGATATGAATGATCTATTCGACAAGCTGGGATTAGACCAGCCAAAATTTCCAGAGACACCAGCGTTCAAGTTGGTACGCAATGATGACCCAAGTACAAGTCATGAAGCGGCAGAAAAACTAAATGTTGGCAAGATGGAACGTATAGTTCTTGCCGCCATAACATCTTTTGCAGATAAAGGATGTATATCTGATGACGTTTTAGATATTATTCCTAACCACAGATACAGCACAGTCACAGCTAGATACAAACAACTTAAAGAAAAAGGTTTAATCTTTGTAGATCATCGCAAACGCAAAGGTACATCAGGCAGACAACAGCTAGTCATGTGGTCAAAAGAATTTTACAAGCCAGAGGAGTGAGCTATGGGCAAGTATGTACTACATAAAGATGTAAGAAATTATTGCAAAACAACTGCTGGTTTATCGCATACAAAAAGCGATGCGCTAAGACAGAAACAAGACAGGGAAGGCTGGGAAAAAGTAGCCGCGTCTTTACCTGATGATGCTTTTGCAGATGATGTTGTTGTTGACGATCGTCATGGAACTGTAAGCCGTAAGGTAACAATCGTTGAATCTAGTTTGTGGCATTACGATTAACTTGACAATCACTGCGTTGATGCAGATGATGTGTCCATGCTTAGTTATATGGATACACTCAAAGAAATGTCTGCAAGTGCAAACGTCAGTCTAAAGAAGGCGTTTGTACATGCTGGGGTACGCGACTCTACTTACTATAGAGCAAAGCAGGGTCGTGACCTTAGACATAGCACTGCATTATTAGTGGAAGCATCGATTGGAAAACTTTCAGCACTTCAAGAGCGACGTGCAAGTTCCAGATAGTTACCAAGATTTAATATCTACAATGGTAGCTAGACGTAACGAATTAAATATGTCGCAAGAAGAACTAGCTCACAGGATAGGATGCGCTAAGTCTTTGATTCACAAGTGGGAAAGATACAAACGAGTGCCTTCTGGTTTTTTATTTAGCTGTTGGTTGGATGCGCTTGGCCTCAAGATCACGATCCATAAGAAAGAAACTGTACGATAAAACAGGCAAGCCACAGAAATGTGATGCCTGTAGTACAGATACACCTTGGTTCGTTTGTTTATTAGCTACAGAAAGTCCACCAACTTATCATACAATCTGTATTGATTGTTACGAGGCAGATACATGGCAAGCAAGAGTCGCGCTAAAGGAGACTACCACGAAAGAAGATTCGTTGAATGGCTCAAAGCCCTCGGCTTCAAAGCGAAAAGGCAACCGCTATCAGGAGCGTTGGGAGGAGAGTATAGCGGAGACATCATCTGGGAAGTCAAAGGCAACCCAATGGTGGTTGAAGTAAAGTACAGAGACAAGTCTGGATTCCCGAATCCATTCACTGTAGTTAGAGATGTTCTGTTTTACAAACGCAGGACAGGCACACCAAAAACATTAGTAATCTTTGATGGCGATGTGTTCGCAGAAAAGATTGCACCATTATTATTGGAGAACCACAATGTCATTTCTACTGATGGCGAGGGCAATCAAGTCTGATATACCTGACTGCTATGCCAAATGGCTAATGGTCGTACTAGCTGACCATGCCAATGAAGATACTCATGAGTGCTGGCCTAGCCTAGCTAGGTTATCTGATCGCACACAGATGAGCGTACCAACTATAACTAGAAAACTTAACTGGCTTGAAGAACAGGGGCTAGTAACTAGAGTGCGTGGATCTAATCAGCGATCAACTTTGTACACCATTTTCCCTATTGCAGAAAGCAACACCACTGTTGCACACAGAAACACCACTGTTGCAGAGAGAAACACTAACCTATCAACTAAACTATCAACTAAAAAGAAGAAGGCGGTGCCAGAAGATTGGTTGCCGAGTGAGGAACTAAAGCAGTCTATCGATCTTAAGCTACAGGAGAACCAAGACCATGAGTATGAAACGAATCAATTCTGTTGTCACCACGCCAGCAAAGGAAGCACATTCGTCAACATCGACCTCGCTTACAGGGGCTGGTGCTATCGAGCCTTTAACTGGCGAGCAGATAGAGCAGGGTCTGGCAAGGCTACTGGAACTGGCAAGTCCACACGAGGTAGACAGAAGGCTTCTCATTTCGCTGGAATCGCACACGGGCTATCCAGTAAGAGAAATAAGCAGGACGAGGTTCACTGATACAGATTATCAGACCATCGTTCAACGCTACGAGATTACATGCACCGACATAGATGGCATAGATAGGGCTATAACCGCCGTTAGAAAGGCACTGGTGCCGCTTCCAAGGAATCAGATAGAAGATCAGCTAACCATGCTTGCAACGGTTGTGGTGAAGCCTTCTATGGAGAGTTCAGAAGATCAGCTAGTGCGAATAGAATCATTAGCTAGTTTATTGCATGAGTATCCAGCTGACATTGTACTCTATGCAATAGAGCGAGTGACCAAGACATCCAAGTTTTGGCCTTCGTTCGCTGAGTTTTATCAGCACATCGATTGGATGTTGGCAAAACGTAACCTGATGTTAAGAGCATTGGAGAGTAAAAGGGTTGCGCTTACTGCACAGTTGCAGTAGAATGTTTCAGTAAAGGAGAACCACACATGGAACGCAAAGGTTTTATTGGCGGTAGCGATATGCGCCGCATCATGGATGGCGATTGGACATCGCTATGGGAAGAAAAGACAGGCAAGGTAGAGCCTGTTGATCTGTCAGATAACCTAGCAGTACAGCTAGGCACAGAGACAGAACACTTTAACAAGCGTTGGTTTGCCAAACAACACACCACATTAAAAGTTGAAACTATTGTTGCTGGTCATCATGGCGTTGGCAACGGCCTAACCAAAGAAATGAATTGGGAAGGCGTACCACTCAAAGGTTCAGTAGACGGATTTATACATACTGATCGCAAATATTTTGACGAGATCATTGAGTGCAAACACACCTACGATATGAACAAGATGGAGGCATGTCTGCAAATGTACATGCCGCAGATGCAGTTCTATATGTGGGTGCATCAGGCCAAAGGCTGTTACCTATCAGTTATCTTTGGCAATCGCAGATGGGAATCTGTCTATGTCACTAAGGATTGGGACTACATCCACAAGATGCAAGTTCACCTAACTGAGTTCTGGAGGCTTGTCAGAGATGACACACGCCCTTTCGCAGATGAGCAGATACCGCCTGTATCTATAGACAAAATCAAAGTTGATGGCCTAGTACGCAGAGATGCGTCATCTGATAACGAGTTCATCAGCAGATGCCATGACTACATTGAACATGAGCCAAATGCCAAGCTGTTTGATTCAGCCAAGTCTGAACTAAAAGCTATGGTTAGTAACGATGAGCGAGAAGTTTACTGTGACCTTCTCACCATCAAGCGCGACAAGCGCGGATCACTTCGTGTCACAGTTAACAAGGAGAACCAAGATGTCTAAGGATAATCAGGTTAAGGATACACTAAGCCTATGGAATAAAGTTTCCAAGTCAGACCCTAAGTACCTAAAGAAAGTATCATTCGGGTCAAGATCGTTTACAGCTATTGATCCACAGTATCAAGTGCGTAGCGCAACAGAAGCGTTCGGACCTATAGGACATGGATGGGGCTGGTCAAGCAACACCCGATTTGTAGATGTAAGCAATGGTGATACAGCCGTTATAGCTGACGTAATGATATGGACTGTAAACAGAGATAACTGTTTCGGACCTTTCTCTGGATGCAGAAAGTTCTTTGACTCTGCCAAAGGCAGGATGGCAGAGGACGCACCCAAGATGGCAATCACCGATGGTCTTACCAAGGCTATGTCACATCTAGGATTCAATGCCGATGTGTTTCTTGGCGAGATGGATGGCAACAAATACGCCGCCGATTCAAAGGCTGGTAAGAAATCTGTAGGAGAATGGTAATGTTTTACGGAAATCAAATAGCATCTTTAGATGCAAAGCTAATGGACATAGATCGAAAGTTAGAGAAACTCATATGGTCTATGAAAGAGCCTGTAAAGGAACAGGTTAAACCTAAACAAAAAAGCAAGCCTAAGTATTCCAAGCCATTTATAGATAGAATAGCTGGCAGATACAAAAGCAAACACGATCTAGTACAAGAAACAGGTTTAACATATCAAACAATTACTACTTATATCAGACACGCAAGAGCCAATGGTCACAATATTGTTAGGCGAAGAATAAAATTAAAGAGACCACATTTACCAAGAGGTTTTTGTATGGTTTCACAATATAAATTAGTAAAGGATAAATAGCATGAACGATTACGATAACACTAACAGAGGCGCGGCCTTCAAGCCGTTTCCAGAGCAACAGTTTATCCTGCAAGGTAAGCTAAACATCATGGGTGATGAAGGTCAGGTAGCACTCATCATGGCTGAGTCTAAGGATGGCAGTAAGCGCATCGAAGTATATCAACGTGCTGGTGTTCTATTTGCAAACAAAGATAAGAACGATGAAAACAAACAGCCAGATTATAGCGGACCGCTTGACGGTCTGCATCAAGACTGGCGCATTGCGGCATGGAAAGAAATGAAAGGTGACAATGCTTATATGTCACTCAGAGTTTCAGAAGTGCAAAAGAAACAAGAGGCAGAGGCAGAGTCGCAAGATGAACCATCTAGCAAACAGATTGATGATGATATACCATTCTAATCTGCGATAGTTAGGTGGTTCTCCCTATCGCATAGCGGGTGAGCAGTCGTACCATTCTGCTCATCCGCGACCTAAATAGGGATCGCCAACAACTCAAGTCTAGCAATCAAACGATCTGCTCTATTGGTTACTTGCTTATAGTATCTACTATCTTTTAACTCAGCCCCAGCAGTTTCATAATCCTCTGCTTCTACAGCCGCAATAAATTTCTTAAACTTAGACATGCGCGGCCTACCCATATTAAACATGAGATTGCATAGAATGTGATGTAGTTCATCACTCATGCTATCCCATGTCGGGTAGAGTATCTTGCAATCTTCTATAGTTACAGCAATGTCCAGCGCAAATAGCTGACGCACACGTTCCTCAGAGACATCTGTACCTACAGGCTGACCATACTCAGGCTCACCTTCCAAAATTAGATGACCCACACCACAAGTTTCCAGACCTAAATGATCTAAATACACAGAATTAACACAACCCTCATCATCAGATATTTCCTGACGCAATATATCTATGTTCATTTTTTTAATCCTCAACTAATATATACATGGATGGGGTGATCAAAGGGGTTTGTCACCTCATCTTATTTTTTAAATCCTTTTAGCCCACGGATTCCAAATGAGGCACCTATTGAAGCAAAAACCGCATACTGAAACCAGTCTGGTGTAGCAGATAAAGCATCAAACCCACGCTCAACATAAGGCTGGGTTAATGGAATAAAACACATAGCAATTATAACTATAAACAATATAGTCCACGCTTCATCCTTCCAGCTATTGTCGCTAGACTTAGCCATGATCTTTTCCCAGCCAGCTTCATGCGTAGCGGCAACCTTCATTACCTCTGCTTCTGCTTTGGCCTTGGCTACCTTGGCTTCACTGGTGGCTTTCTTCTCATCAGCCTTGCCCTGTAACCAAGAGCCAGCCAAGTTACCCACAATCGGTATCAGTGCCTGTATCATTTATTTAACTCCATTGATAATTTCAATTTTGCTAACTCAATCTCAAGATCATGTACCCTTGCCACAGTATCTTGCACAGATTTAGGTGGCTCAAAATCATCTATCCAATTATCATTTTCTTCAACCTCTTGCATAGTAAGCTCAAGGTTATGCTCAAGAAAACTAATCCGTTCTGTCAGCCCGAAATAAACCCAAACAGAAACAGCAGTAAACGCAATCATACTAATAAGATTACGCAAAGGAATTGTTATTTCACTTGCTTCGTTTAGTTTTGTGGCGGTCTGTTTCATTTTTCACTGCCTAACCAGACTGCGAAAGCCCCTGTCATTGCACCAGAAACAACGCTTATCATTGCGCTTTGCTGTGTAGTTAAATCATCTAGGCTAATGCCCCATTCAATAACTCTGATGTACATAACTGTCATCACAAACATCATTAATCGGGGCAGTATCTTCCATCTTAGAAATGTTTCTACACTCATTTTAACGCATCCTTTATGCTATCTAACGTACCCTTTAGAGAGTAGCCAGAAGGTCTAGGGTTATATTCACATTGATAAGAACGTGAGCAACCTATGTGCAGTGATGATGTGTGCTGTTCTTGTGTGTTATTTGCGCCTTGATAAAAACAAATGACTTCATCTTTGCTTATTACTTCGGTATGTGCCAAGCGGCATGTTGTCATTTTAGGATTAGACGCACTAGCTTTAAAAGCAACCAGAACAATTAAACCAACAAACAAAACACCCATGATTAGATAAAACAGCATAGTCAAGCCATCAAAAATTTCTTTTCGTTGTGCCGCTTTTTCTAAGGCCGCTTGTCTAGCACGTTCTTTTTGAGCTTGTATGCGTCTGGCTCGTTCCTCAACAATACTTTTCCAAGTACCATTGCCAAAACGCAAGTCAACCAACATTGATACTTCATACATTTTTTCTTGAGCTAACTTAGCGTCGATCATTTCAGATGCTACGCCGCCAATGCCATCCATAGCACCAACACCAGATCGTTTATTACGCTCTCTATTTACTTGTGCTTGACCATCAAACAGATTGTCGATATATCCAGCGATTTCACTGATGTCATTTGCAGTCCCAATAGCCGCTTTTATAGCGTCAGTAGCCCCTTTAACCAGAGCAATCCCAGCAAGTGCAGTAGAAATGGGTTCCATCAGTACACCTTTGTATCTTTATCTACAATAGCTGGTAGACAATAAGCTGTTATCTGTGATCCCTGTTTGTGAAGGGTTTGTGCGTACCATGTGCAATCATCTAGCGATTTAAAATACATATCATTGCTAACTAATTGCTTGTCACCTTGCGATCCAATAAAGACAAACAGCAAGAATACATGGATCATCCATTTACTATTATGCCTATAAGCAGAACAATCGTAGTTCCCGCAGTTCCGATCATAATGTGTTCAATGCGCTTTATACGCAGGATTGTTTCTTTCCAGCGTTCAGCGCAAACTGCTTCATGTGTATCAATCTGTGCCTGTACAGATGCGGCTGTTGGCTTTGCCATTAACTAGCATTGTCCAGTTCAGTTTGTGTTGGTCTTGAAAGACTGGCGTGATTCCAACTTTTAATATAGTCACCATTACCGTCTGATAAATTTTCAAGTATGATACCAACAGTAAAGAAATCTTTACCCTCAAGAGCAGGATAAATTTTTATAATTTTATCGTATAATGTCATTACGCTCTCCTCACCATTCCACCACTAAAGTGAGTTTCACCAGTGTCGTGGGCAATCGTTACTGCTGAACTTGTGTTATAAATCCACATTTCCACATAGTCATCGCTATCTAAATACACCAAAGCCGAACCATTAATTCCATGTCGAGATTCAAACCCACCGACTACAGAATTAAACCCAGCGTAATTGCTTCCATTTCTACGAATTTGCAAAATAGCACCAGCTTGAGTAAAAGTTGCATTGGCAAAAGTTACAGAGGCATTAATTTGATAATATCCAGCTATAGTTGGAGTAAATTTATCAGATGCAAATTTGCTGTCGGTATCATAAACTTCAGTCCCAAGTGCTATTTTTGTAAAGGTTGCCTGTGATACTGATTGTGCGCTGGCAGGATGAGCAAAAAAAGCTGGCCCCATTCCAACAGAACCTGCACCAGCTGTTAAAACACCTGCAACAGTCAAACCAGCATCGTGGTCAATGGTCATAGCTGTTCTGGTTTCGCCATCATCCTTAAAGCTAAAGACCATCGAAGGCTCAACCGTGTCTATATCTTCACCAGAAGCCATTGTGTTGCGGAATGTTGCAACCCTAGTTCCATACAAAATATCAACAAATCTACTTACGTCTGAATCGTTAAGTCGAAGGTTTGGCGAACCATCATTTAAAGTTACATCACCAGTTACCGTAAATGCACCCACAACATTAGTGGTGTCTAAATCAGTTGTGCCATCTACGTCTATGTTACCAGAAATATCTAGTGACCCAAATGACCCAACGCCTGTTGTCGTAATAGCAGATGAACCGTTGTCGATCGCGCCAAAACCACTAGTAATGCTACCAGCATTAAGTGCGCCTGTTGTGACGATGCTAGAGCTACCAGCAACCGCAGATGCACCAATGTCTGACAGGACTTCAGCCGCAGAACGCCCTTCAATGGCAGTGCCAGCTACGCGCAAGAAATCATCGTCTGCAACGCCGCTAGTGAATTTAGGCACATTGTTATTAGATATGCCTGTGTCTAGCGTGGCAGTGGCTGTAATAGCTGTACCGTTTAGAGTCATGGCATCAGCTTCTAGCGTGCCATCTACATCTACATTGCCACTTATGTCTAATGAAGCCGCCGCTATTTCACCACTGGCTGTAAGAGTGGTAATATTTGGATTAGCACCACTACCAGCCAATGACGCCATGTCAGCAATAACAGAGCTTGTAGCAAGTAAACTTAAATCTTCAACTATAGCACTTGTTGCCAATAAATTTAGGTCAGTGACAATATCAGATGTTGCTAATGTATTTAAGTCGCTAACAATGTCTGTTGTAGCTAATGTATTGAGGTCGCTAACAATGTCATCTGTAGCTAGTTTATTTAAGTCACTAACAATGTCACTTGTAGCAAGAGTGTTCAGATCGCTAACTACATCTGTAGTAGCTAAAATATTTAAATCTGCAACGATTGCACTTGTTGCTAGTGTATTCAAATCAGATACAAAGTCTGATGTTATTAATGAAGCAACCCCAGCCACGCTAGAAACTGCCGAACTAATACCAGCAACCGTTGTCACATTAGCTTGTATGCCAGCAACAGTAGTTACATTGGCTGATATGCCAGCAACAGTGTTAATGTTAGCTGTAATTGCAGATAAAGAATTAACATTAGCAATGGTTGGTCCTGCTTCTGGTGCGCCAGTAGATGCGTTAAAACCTAGAACCGTTCCTACTCTGGATGCTTTGAGTGGCAGAGTCATAGCTACTGCGGAATCGCTATCTTCTAGCCTTAATGAGCGATCAACGTCATCTTTGCGGTCAGCAAATTGCGCTGTTATTTTATCGAGTTCCGTGTTGAGAGTTGCTATCTGAAACGAACCCTGTGCTGGGAAGTCAGTAGTGCGTTCAAGTGCAATGTCTCTGGTTATAACTACTGTGCTACCGCCTGTTGCGCCTGTAACGCTTATTGCAACCGCGCCTGTAGATCCATTGCCACCGCTTACAGTGTAATGTGTTGTTAAGGTTTTAAGGGTGCCATCTACATAAACCTTTAGGTCAGCACTAGCAAAAAACTCAAACGAAACCGTAAAGGAAGTTTGCGTTGCTCCCTGTGCTACGGTGTACGATACGCGTGGCGTATTGTCTGATAAGTTAATAGTCATGGCTAGATCCTACCTTTCATGTGGATATGGCTCAACTCACAATTAATAGCGTCCCCCAGCAAACGCTCTTGCTGTTTCATTTGTAGTGTCTTTCAAGAAATGTAATTGTGCAAATGGTAGTCTGCGTAACAAATCAGCACTACCCTCGCCATAATCACCACCTAAAAACTTTGCAACACCTCTACCTACATCAACAGCATATGATGGACCAGCACCACCCACTGCTGTTATAGCATCCAGTGTGTTTTCTTTCTGATTAAACTTAGGTTTTATAATACCAGCACCAATATCAGGACCGCCAAGAGCCATACTTATGCCCATAGAAGTATAAAACAAATCAGAGTATAGTGCCGCTACACCAGAAGCATCAAAAGATCTAGCAACCTTATCAGTAAGGCTCATTTGTTTCATTTGCCAATCTTTGTATTTAAGCTCCATGCTCATATAGCCCAAGCCCATAGATGCGCCAACAGCTATAGCACGGTTTTTAACCTGACCCTGTGCAATAGAAGCGGTAATTTTATTAGAAGCGGCAAAGCTATAAGATAAGAATTGGAATGGCATAGAAAGCAAGGCGTTTTCAATGCGAGCATAGCCTCTATATTTTTTGTCCTCTTTCATACCAAACTTTTCTGCAACGTGCATAGGTACATAGAATACACCATCAACAGCAATAGGTTTATCTGCTGGTGTACCCATAAGAACTGTATTGCCAATGCCGCTATTCATTGAAGCACGAAAGTTTTCTACAGTACCTTGAGTTGTTTTACGAACTCTAATTGGCTTTTCTTTTTTCAAACGCTTTAAGGCATGATCGTTAATACGTTTTTCATAATTAACATCTGATTCGCCCTTTTTTTTCTTAAACTTGCCATGAAACATTTCATGCAAAAGAATAAAATCAGCAAAGTCTTTTGATGTTTCAAAACTATCTGCGTGCTTTAAAAAATATTCTGCGTGCATTAGTTCATCAGGCTTCATTGTAGATCTTTTTTTATCAATATTAGCCTTATATTTATCTGGATAATTTTTAAATGAATTGAATCTTTTTTCTACATTAGTAAAATCTAAATAAACAACACCGCCTTGATTGTGTACATACTCATGCTGTCCAAAAGTTTTATCAGAATCAGGCCAGCCCCATTTCTTTTTAGCGGCGGCATACTCATCTATATCTGTTACAATTCGGCTAACATTAAACTCACTACCATATCTAAACACAATGGTATCATTGCCTAGATCCATATAGTTTACAGATTCCTGCCGCCCTGTAGTCCATTCGCGTGTGTTTGGCAAATACAAACCATTGTCTGTTTTATCCCAAGGAGCATTAGCTATTTCAAATGCCTCTTGCTTGCCAATGTTGTAACGAGCCAAGTAAGAAATTTCAAAGTCAGATGCGGTTCCGTTAGTTACTTTTACAGAATAATCAATAAGCGTATGACCCCTAGCCATAGCGTCCATCTTTTTAAATATGGTTGTCATAGGTGCAACGCCATTAAGCATAAAGAAACCAGTACGCATCTTAGACATCAGACCATCATTCAAAGGGTTGTTGCTCATGTTTTCGCTAAAGCGCATGTGAGCATCACCCTTAAGTATATCTATTATTTCGCCAGCAATACGCCCTTCTTCTGCTGTCATTCTAACTTTGCCATTATCCATAGTGGCAAACAAAGACTTCCAGATAGTACCCATTTCATGTTCCATCATAATCTTGGCAAAATCAGGCAGGGTTGAAAAGCCAGCAGAACCTAGATAGTTCATCATAGCCAGATCTTTCAAAACTATAGCGGCCTTCAAACTCAAAGCTTCTGGATTGCGAATGACTGTGCCTTGGACACGATCATTAAGGTGGCGCACATCCCGCATATAACGATTTATTTCCTGCTCACTCAAACCGTTAGCAATCAAACCATCTTCAATTTCATCAAGCTTATCATCAAAACTTTTACCAAACTTTAATGCTAACTCGTACTGTGGCGCAATCTTAGCTGTGTAAGTTTTCATTACTGTAATTGGATTCTGCTCAATAAAATCAACAACCAATTTGTTTGGTATATCTACTTCACGATGACGAAAGTGTTTTGATCTGCCATAGCCATAAGATGCAACTGACTCTGCTGTAACATCATCAATGCCAAGAATCTTATCAATAGTATCGTTTACTCTTTTTGCAACAGCCTCAGGGCTAGAAGATGTGCGTACTTGTGACCACTTGTTATCTTTCATTACATAAACATATGGATTGTTTTGATACCATGTTCTAAGTATTTCAAACAATTCAGCACGATTAGCTTCTATATGTTTTTTATTCCAATAACGCGGATGAAACTTTTCTTCGTTTGCTGGCATTAAGCGTTGATTTTTCATAGACTCAACTTGCAAGTCAGCATTTTCTTTTTCGCTTTTTGCTTTAGAAACCATTTTTCTATTATGTGCTAACCGTCTATCTTCTAACTCAGTTCTATTAGGTTTGTTTTTAAGACCATCAACTATTGATTGACGCTGTGCTATTTCACCATCAAGGATCATAGACCTATTTTTGTAATGGCTTACACTGCCTATAAGACCAGTAGATGAAAGACGTTTTTCCCATTCTTCATAGTAGTTATCTAACAGCTTCATAGCTTTTGATGCGGCTTCTGACTTTGGTGCTTCACCCTTCATCCGCATGACATTAACTTCTGTAATAAAGTCAAAGAAATTTGCTGATTTCTTTTCACGCTTTACTTTTTTAATTACACCTTCAACAGTTTCTTTGGCATTGTAATCAAGTATGGTTTGTCTGCCTTTGCCATACTCTTTGCCATAGATGTTACGCAACTCATCATACACTTGAACCCACTCACCATCGCGCATAGCGGCCTTCTGATACACAGAAGGTCCAACTCTAAAGCCTTTTGTGTGTAGATTTAGAAGTATGCCGCTATCACCAGCAATATCTAAGGCAAACTTTTTAGCTTCGTCAGTTATTTTTGAATTTTGCAACTGTCTTTTCATTGGTGTTGTTACAAACTGGTAAGCCCAGCTATCAGTCCACAAGTTCTTAGGCAAAGAATAAGGATTATTTATCTTTTTAATTTCAGCTTCATCTAATGATCTCGCGGCTTTTTCAGCAGAAAATAAATTAAACTGATCTTGTCTGGCATTGAGTTGTTTCTGTGCAACATTAAGGCTTTCAGTAGCTTCATCTAAAGATGCCTTTGTCGTTTTCATATCGTCTGGTGTTACAGCTTTGTCATACTCTGCTTTACGCGCAGTAACAGTTTCTAATATGT
>Ga0208899_1001181_pt1 | contig 18588 bp, 28 predicted proteins | sample VirMetDEL_Nov_24_FD_184518 | JGI IMG/M metagenome (GOLD analysis project Ga0208899, IMG submission 184518) | Aqueous microbial communities from the Delaware River and Bay under freshwater to marine salinity gradient to study organic matter... | ecosystem: Environmental > Aquatic > Marine >... | reverse complement strand
ACCGAACCAAGTGTACGCACCAAAATTTCTTAGACCTGGCTGTGGGCCTAAAGCAGTCTGGACTGTACGACCGGCAACGCTATACAGGCCTTGCGCTCTAAAACCGTCGTAGACAGTGAGGAGACCTGATGCAGCTGCATAAGAGTTGTTGTAATCAGTCCAATAACCAGATACAGCAGGAGGAACGAAGCGCCATTCAGTATTTAAAAACCCACTGATATTTGGAGGTCCTACAGGAATATTTCCGAAGTCTGCTCCCTCGTCGTTTACTCCATACCAAGTCTGTTTGAGCCCACTTGGCGTTACGTAACCACTCGACAGAACTACATAAGTATCCCTGACATCCAAGTTGTCAGCCGTCCTTTGGGGACCTGACTGAATACGGTGATACAGGTTTTTATCGTATTTCCAGTTTGTCTGAGGCGTGTAACCCATGGGTCGGCCCTTTTTAAATACATTTTACTTGGTCTAAAATTTATACAGAAATAGAAAGTAGATGCAGCTACCAGCTGAAGAGACTGTGTCTTACTTTCTGGCAGACCCAGAAATGGCAGCAGCCTCGTTTTCAGGCTCTGTCACAGATGTCTTAGTCCATCCTCAAAGATTCAGAAAATTTCTTCCTTACCTGATAAAAACAGTCTTAGCTGGGTACTTAATCGCTACCTACGTGAGTCCCGCTATAGCTGAAAGATTTAATCTGACAGAAAAAGAGGCCTTAGCGGCCTCCTTCGTGGTTGGTTATGCAGGTATTCGAATCCTTAACAATCTGGAGAAAGTCGTAGAAGAAGAACTCAAAAAAAGAATGAATTCAAAAACTCAGTCGATAACCACAGATTCATCAAACAATTCGGAAGACTCAGCCTCCTGAGCAGGCTGCTGAACAGGCTGCTCGGAGGTAGCTGCGGGCTTAGGTGCCTCAACAGGATTTTTACGACGAGTGTCGCCTAAAGCACGCATGGTGTTTCTCTGATTCTTTTAAAAGATTAGCAAGAAAAAACCCCTCCTCTTAGGAGGGGCTGATCACCTAGTTTTTCTGAATCAAGCGGCGTCCATGAACAGAAGCTTGCTACGCAGAGCTTCGGGCTGCATACCGCTGAGATAACGCCAGGCGTTCTCAGGGCTGCGGTTCATGACATCGCTGAACTGCTCCCACTGCTGTTGAGGAGCTGCACCTTGCTGCTGACCGCCAACGTTGGCAGGAGGGGCAGGCATGTCGTACTGCGGCTGATAAGCCTCAGGAGCTTGCTGAGCCACAGGTGCTTCATCGATATCGACGGGAACGACTTCGGTGAAGAAACGATCGGTGTAGTTAGCAAGATGATCCGGATTAGTCAGGATCGTCTGCATGGCGTTGTGACGCTCATTGAGAGTGTCAAACTCGCCAGCCTGATTGATCAGAAGATCTTCCAACGCGCAAGCGTACTGGTTCAGGATGCCAGGAGCCTCAATACCGAAGTGGTTAACGACGGCTTGAGTTACGTTGCTGAGACCGTTGACGCCGTTCGTCTGGGCCGTAGAAGCCTGAGAGGAAAGCGGGGTCTGTGAGGCGTTGGTAGACGAGGTCTGCGCTGCCTGCTGTTCCTGGTAAGCCCAGGGCTGGGCCTGTAAATTCTGACTGTTCTGTTGAGTAGCCAGCTGAGGTGCCGCCTGGGAGAGCGACTGTGGTGCCTGGCTGAGGGATTGCGAGTTGACCTGGGACAGGACCCGCTCCAGGGAACCCATCGCTGCTTCCCAAGGATTGCTCGGGGAGGAGCTGGACGTTAACTGGCTGGACTGGCTGCTGATAGAAGGGTCCGTAGCCGGTGCCACCTGCGACGGCGGTTGGGCTGTAGGAACCGAAGCTACCGCCGGGGTAGCTGTTTGCGCCACCCACTGCGGGTAGGCGGTTGAGCCCTGGTCCGAGGTTACCGCCGGGGCTGCCGCCGGGGAGACCGGGCTCGGGGTCGAAGCTTGGATCTGCTGGCTCATAGCTACCCGAGTAGGTTAATTCTTCCGCTAGGTGATCAAATGTCCTGTAAAGGAGCGGAGTGATATTCAGTCTAGGATCAGCCGCAAGCGGTTGGTTAGGCGCAAGCGGATGGGGAGACTGCAACATCTGGGATAATAATACCAGAAATTGTTGCATTGCAGATTGAGTCTGTTGCACCATGCGGAAGGGGAAACCCTTCAACATTTCAGCTCTTTCAGAATCAGTTTTTTCAGGGAAAAGAAACTTCAGAGCTTCAACACTGTCTACACCGAGCTCCTGTAAGTTACGGACCACGACTGACTTCTGCTGAACATCGTAAGCAGTGTCTTCGTAAACATCCCCTTGAAAACGGTAATCGACTTCCCGATCACCATCTTCAGGTAGTCCAACAACTCCTCGGGGAACTTTATTCTCAGCAAGAGCTTGTTTGATAGTGGCGTCGAGCTTCTGCTCAAAGCGCATAACTGCTCGCTGGTACTTCTCGACAGCCTCTTGATCCGCACCATTTTCCGGTGGCTTTGGTTCTTTTAATCCACTAGCCAGGATGAAAGATTCGCGGAAAATAACCTCTTGGTGATGAATCATCATCTCCAGAAGGCGGCAGAAACCGTAAACCAAGAAGCTCTTATTTTTCCGTAAGGCAGTCGCCTGAGCACGACCCATAAGACCCTTAATTTCCGTGGCAGTTGCACCAGCAGAAATCGAGATCTCGTCAACACCACCAAGAGCTGTCCGGATTTCTTCTCGCAAAAGAAGGGTATAACGGTTCATATCACCGTTAACCGGGTCCGGCGTCATGTAACCGACTCGGTCAGACGCTTCGACGTTGGCGATAATGCGAGGAACCCTTAAACCACCGCCCATGGCGGTACCAAAAGGCTCACTCACCCGAGTGGAAGGCGAGTCCATACCCGCAAAACCACTCTGACTACTAATAGTCGGTCGGAAGTTGCTCTCAGTATCACCCGCCTCGACAAGATCACTGCGAGGACGAGAACTGATCAGCGTGGGATTACCAAAGAACTCAATATTCTTAGCGATATTCCGGGTCAGTTGGTCGTGGAGCACGATTTGCTCCATGAAAGGGTCAAATTCACCCTCTCCTTCAGTACCACTTGCGCTGGGTTTGTTTAAGACCTCCACGGCTGGGATGAAACCCAACGTATTGGGTCTCGTTTTGGCCGGAGTTAGTACTGAACCTGGCTCCAGATCAAAACTAAGCTCTGTATCGGTCTCAATTTCACTTATCGATTCCGCTGTGATTGACAAACGGACGTATCGCTTGTTCTGACCTGAGGTGGTGCTCGGCAGACCAAGGCTTCCTGCCTTGACCTTATAGCTATAGATGATTACGACTTCTTCAACTTCACCGTTTAGGTCGTGATAGACCCTGTACTGGTTTTTGTTGAAGAAATAAATCTGATACTTGAGCTTGGCGTCTGGGCGGAAGTAAAAAAGACCGCTTCCATCAATCAAAAAGTTCCTGATGATCGCAGGAAAACGAATATCAATCTTATTAAGCGTGATTACGTCGGCTAAAAACCGAGTGCGGCTCTTATAAGTATCTTGATCGCAGTAAAAAGTAAGACCCTTCTTGACCATCAGAAGGACCATCTGCTGAATATGACTCAGCACAACCATCGTTGACGACTGGCTGCTGCGATCCTGAGTGCGTGCCGCCTCAAGAATCTCAGAAAACCTTTTTCGAGTATCTAAAGAGGCGCTTGACATTCACTTATTAGATAAAAGGACCCTAAAGCGGGATCATTTTTCAGAACTCATTGCTTTGGCTTTCCGTGCCTTAGCAAGCGCGTCCTTACGTTTTTGACTCTTTGCCTGAAGCTCTTCACCACTGGGGGCTTTCTCTTCCTGACGTTTTTCTTCGAAGCGCTTCAGGACTTCGGAGGGCATTTTATCGGCCATCGGGAAGCAGATACCTTTTCACTCTGTCCAGTTTAACCGCTTCTTCGGGCAAATCCTCGATGGGATACCTAGTTAATAGATGATCTTTTCGACCAAGCATGTCCGTAGCGCCTTCCTGAGGCACGAAACTCGCACACAAAGCCTGGACCTCAGGACAATCCCATATGTAATGCTCTGCGATAGAGCTCAGCTTCTGTGCTCGTTGGTCTGAAGTACCCATCCAACTGAAATGCCAGCCTGCATCACGGCAACCAATAAACTTTCGATTCGGCTGCTCCCTCACACGCGTCAACGAACCGTAAGTTTTAAGAGTTTCCACGGTGCAGACTGTCGCACACCGCCATTCAAACAGTTCTCCCTCAGGAGAAAAAAGCTGAAGATCAGCGCGTCCGTAGTGCATCGACATGTTTAGCCCGAAGATCCGTGTGGGAACTTGCTTTAACGCGGCCTTTAAATCGTCGAAGCACTCCCAGTTAGGTAGCTCGTCGCAATCGGAACAAATGAAGATTGTGTCGTCTGGTAAGTACTCGAGCGCTGTGGTTAATGCATCACGCTGACCACGCTCACGTACCCACGGATCTACTGTTTCTTCCTGAGAAGGAAGTTTTACCTCAAGAACCTGAATTAAATCAGAGGGGAGACCAAGCTCAGTAATTGTTTTCTTGAGAGTAAAAGACTTAGGGTCACCTCGGTGAGTCCTATCGCCTTCCGCGATAATGAAACCATCGACGTGATCTTTAAGCGCGTTAACGCGAAGTTCCAGTAGTTCCTTCTCGTTGAAGTAAGTAAAGGTATCTACAAACATCAGGAGGGGAGCAGAAATTCGTTAACGCGTGGCAGCAGAAAGACACCCTCAGGAAGCTGATCTACAGGAAACTTCTCGATGATGTGATCTTCCCTTCCGAGCATATCGACGCCGCCCGGATCTGCAGAAAAATCCGCACAGTGTTTCTCGACATCTGAAGTATCAGTCTCCCAGTGGGCGTAGGACTTTAACTTCGCAAGACGACGAGTTTTATCTCCCATCCAACTGAAGTGCCAGCCTGCGTCAAGCTCCCCAAAAGTCACATAGTCAGTTTCAGCTCGCATAGCTGACAGTGTGCTGTGGGCTTTTAAAGTAGTGACGTTCGCAGCAAATGCATTACGCCAATTGAACGGCGAACCATCTGGGGTTACAAGCTGACGATCAGCGCGTCCATAGTGCATAGACATACTTAGCTTTACGACTTTCCCAGGATTTTCCTCGACAGTCGCTACAAGATCATTCAACTTATTGGGGTTAGCAATCTCGTCCAGGTCCGAACAAATAAAAACCGTGTCGTCCGGGACCATATGGAGACCCACACTGGCAGCGTCTCGCTGACCTCGCTCACGAAGCCACGGGTCAGGTGCTTCTTCTTTTGACGGGAGTTCGACGTGAAGAACCTGAATGTTTTCGTCTGAAATCCCGAGTTCCTTAAGCGTCTCTAAGCAAGTAAAGGGTTTCTCTTCGCCCCTATGCGTTCTATTGGCTTCTGTAATCAGGAAGCCATCAACGTGATCCTCCAACGTACGAATACGCAGCTCAAGAAGCTCCTTCTCGTTGAAGTAAGTAAAGACGTCTAGCAGCACGCTGGCAGTATCAAAACTGCCAACATACTAATTCAACCAGCCTCAGATAAGTACTGCGAGGCCCGCCTCTTTGCCCTAGACATAATTTCTCGATCTTGCTCAAGGGCGTCCACGGGGCCTTCTAAGCCATCCCCGTAAGTAACCATCGGCGTGCTTGGGGCCTGCGGAGTCGGCTGACCAGTCATATCGGTTTCGTCGTCAGCCGCCATTTGAGCGAAAGCAGAGTCAGCTCCCTGATTCGCACGCCTTTGCTGATCGGCTGCAAACACCTGATCTTGATACGCCTTAGAAAAGTTAAAAGCGTAAGGGACAAACTGGTTAGCCATCAGTAGAGCACCTTGACACTGTCGACATTTCCGCCACTAATCGCCGTGGCAGCGAAAGGTAAGACTTTATTGGCACCAACTTCGGTCAAAAACCACTGTCCGGGAGCGTCGTTCAGTTCGACATAAAAAACATCAGTCGCATCCCCCTCGATATATAAACCACGGCAGGTGCTGAACCGCTTTTCCCCATCTCCAGGCACCCAAGCGAAACCGCTGGCGTAAGGCAAACTGGCTTGTTGAGGGAATACAGAACCGAAAGCGCGAATATCCATAGGTAAGAAGCCTCAGTAATAGTTTAACCTTCTTGCTCAGCAATTTCGATGAGCTTGTTTATGTACCATGCACATTTTTTAAGGTCTTCGATACCGTTCTTGTGCTCAGTCCGCCACAAGTACTTAATCGCCGAACCCCTGCAGAATCCTTTAAAACCCTCAGGTCCAAGCGACGCCCTAAGGGCATCGATGCACTCAATATCACCTTGAGTATAGTGAGACGGATGTGAGACAGAATCACTCATACAACAAGCATCTCAGAAATATCCATGAGAGTACCATCCTCATCAGCTAAACGCGTGCTGTACTTTTTATCTAAATGCTCAACGAGCCCGCACGGTGCTATGAGAAGCTTTTCACCTTCTTTAACGATCGGAACAACTCGACGATGCTCCTGATCTGCCTCGAGCCCTTCAAAAGCGAGACCCATAGAACTTCTGTCTGCAATTGGCCAACAGCGATGGCGCGTTAACTCAAAACTCGCAACCGGATCAAAACTTTGTGAATTGATATAGGTATTAGCCATCTCCTGGTCTAAAACCATAAAACCCATGTAGGGGTTACCTAGAGAGGCAAAGCCAACAAATTCAAGAGTCGGTGTCAAGAATGTTTTCACTCGATAAGGTCGATCGCCCCAAACGTCTTTAGTAGGTTGGGATAGGGACCATTTTCTGTAGTTATCAAAAGGAACACATTTTTCGTCGTATCTTTCGTATCTGCAGAACCCTGGTTCTAAATTCAGTGGTTTTAAGAACTGACGGTAAGTTAACCAATACGTGTAATGGTCTTTGGTAAAGACCATATCGTTTTCGCTATACATATAAATGTCATAAGCCTTTGTCTCAATAGCCAACTTGAGTATTTGTTTATGTGACCAGCACAGAGCAAAACCCTGATACTCAGGGCCAGCGACGATAACCTGAATACAGAGAGTCTTCAGGTTTGGGCATAAAAGGTCTAAGAGAATTTGTTTATCGCTTTCGTGTTCATGATCGATAAATATAAAAACGTCTTTGGTAGCCGCAGGGATTTTGTCATAACCACGCAGAACTTCTAATAAAGGATCGACACGAGAAAGAGGATTATGAGCAGTGATGTTAAACATCACCCTATAGGTGTTCATCACAGCTTCTGAATGACGCCAGGTTTCAGAGATCATCGATCAGTACTCCAGATGAAAGTTACCCCGACGCTGCAAAAAGCACATTAGATGGGTATAGGCATCTAGTAAATCGTCGTGAGAAGTAGCCCCGACGTTAATTACCTGATCAAAGAGCTGGTCAAACCTTCGATAACGGTTAAAGATTACTTTTTTATTCTCTAAAAGACCCAAGGTACCTCGGAACCGAGCGATCTTGTCCCCTCTAAAACCTTTGACCTCGTGGATATGGAGATTACCCAGTCCCCATTCGTTCAGCATCACCCGTCTAAGATCGGCAGCTAAAGAAGCCTGGTAAGCAACAGCTTCAACAACCAGAGTACAAGTGGAGTACGTAGGAAAATACTGGCCCTCTGAGTTTTCTTGGAGAATCCCCCACTCAACGAGCATCTTGCAGAGAAGATCGATTTTTTCAAGATTGCCGATCGAGCGCACTTGGTGAGCATCAATGATGTAGTACTGATCCTTCAGACGACCGCCAAGAACAAAGGCTGTGTAATCGGACGTTTCGTTTTTACTGGCGGATAAATCAATACCTACAGCAAGGGAATCAAACTCGGTGACAACGTCTCCCTTAATCAATAAATCAGGAGACAGGATCAGATCGGACGTCATCACAGGCTGCTGTTGGTACTGGAACGCAAACGCCACGGGGTCCAGCTCTTTTTGGCCTAACAAATAATCCACACTCCACTGCTCAGGCCAGTAACTAACGGCCTCACCGCTGTTGTCATATGTAAGCGCTTCCTGCTGGACCTGTTTCCACCCCTTCTCAGGGACGAACATCGTCTTATGGATATCAAGAGGGTGAAAGCGGGTCCCGAGACAAATAGCTCTCCCTCCCTCAAAAATAATGGGAGCGATAACTGAGCTCCAGTTATTGTTCATCTCGTCCCGAATCGACGGGTTTTTAATATCCGTGCTCGATTTAATAGGGTCATCCACGATGACTAGGTGAGCTCGCTTCGACGTAATGGAGCCACGAAGACCCGCTGCGCGAAGGGTAAATTCCTCATCACCCACTCGACTGATGCCCGCATAGTCAAAATCGATCGACCAACCAATATCTGACTGCATACCAGCGCGAAGCTGGACTTTAGGGAAAATCTTTTTAAACGTTGCAGAGTCGATGATCTGCTTGATAATTCGACTTTTAGGTATTGCCGTAGCGATGTTGTATGAGCAGTAGATGATCTGGAGTGGGAGACCTGCCGTTGTGTGTCTGCCGATAATCCAGGCAGTGAACATATTAAGCACCGTGGACTTTGCCGAACCTCGAGGAGCAAGAATATCGAGGTTTGGTCCCGCAATATCTAATAGGTATCTATTGCTCTCGCCTGTTATCAAGTGCTTGTGCCACTCCAGCATATGACGTGCTGGAGCCTTGTCCATAATCGTACAGAAGGTATGGAAGTCTTCTGCTGCTCTAGTGAATATAGTATCGAGCTCAGGGGCGCTTGAATCCATAGCCTTAGTTGCTCTCATTTTTAGAGCACGGCGATACGCAAAACTCTCTCTACTAGGCATGCTCTTTCAAAAACTGTCTGTATACTGTTAGCAAAGATTTTAAACCCCCGCATGGCAAAAATCCTTTGGTACGGAGATATCCTTTCGAACACAGGTTTTGCTCGTGTAACACACAGTATTCTGGAGCACCTAGCGAAAGATAACGAGATCGTAGCGTTTGGTATTAACTACACAGGAGATCCACACGATCTACCATTCAAGGTCTACCCAGCTGGTGCTTTGAACCCCGCCGACCGTTTCGGTATTCAGCGGCTGCCTCTTGTGGTTCAGCAAGAAAACCCAGATTTTGTGATTTGTCTGAACGACATCTGGATGGTTAACCAGGTGTGGGAGCGAATCCACCTCCTGAAGTCATCGATGAAGTTCAAGTTCATCGCTTACTTCCCAATCGATAGCGAGTGGTACATCGAAAACCACATGCGGTTTATTAAGGACTGGGATTTTGCGATTACTTTCTCGATTGAACAGGCTCAGCGAATTATGAAGCATGGGGTTCAGCCCAAGATGCTTGGAGTAATCCCCCATGGTCTGGATACTGGTAAGTTCCACGCTCTTGACAGAGACGACTGTCGTAAGAAACTTCATCTCCCTACTGACAAATTTATTGTCCTTAACGCCAACCGAAATCAGCCGCGTAAAAATATCGACCTAACGATCAAAACTTTCGTCAAATTTGCGAAGGATAAACCTGATACCTCGCTCTACCTGCACATGAGCGAAAAAGATCTTGGGTGGGATGTGCGAGCAATCTTTAACGCTGAGATGAAGAGGGCTGGTCTAAACCCAGACCAGCGTCTAATCATGACTGCAAATAATATCGACTACACCAACGCTCCACCTGACGAGTTACTAAACATTATTTATAACGCCTGTGACGTTGGATTAAATACCTGTAACGGTGAGGGCTGGGGACTTGTACCTTTCGAACACGCGATATGTAAACGTCCACAGGTTATGCCGAACCACACCTCGTGCTCTGACGTCTGGAAAGGCAAAGCTCTGCTGGCAGACGTTGCTGCTTGGATCTACGACAAAGACCTCGGAGTGGAGCGTGGCATTGTCGATGTAGATGACGCAGCCGAGAAGCTCTCAACGTTATACGAAGACAAAGTGTTCTATCAAAAAGTTGCTGACGATTGTTTCGAAGTAACTCAAAATCCGTCCTATCGCTGGGACAAAATCGCTGAAGGTTTCGAAAAAGCCATGGAGGAGCTGGCCAAGTGAGCGTTCAATTTCACCGCTATCGCAACTATCACGCTCAGACCGTCCTTAAAGCGAGGTTACGGGATAACACTGGATACCCAACAGTCTTCCAACAAGCTGAAGATCTTGGAGGGACATTTACTCGAATTACTACGGGGTTACCCGAAGGAAGCGTTGCTAATTTCAGCCCTAGCTTAATTAAGCATCGAGGGTCATCCCTTATTGCTTGGCGATCACAACCGGAACCTTTTTGCTTCCGGCACGATATGAAATATTTTTATTACAACAACACCCCAACCGACTTATGGGTTGGAGAACTTTTAAACGACTCCACAATCATTGCTCCTCGGAAGTTACGTCCCGGAAAACATCGACTTAGTTACGAAGACCCTCGTCTCTTTGTAACTCCTGACGACAGACTTTATTGTCAGTTTGTAACTAGTACCTACGCAACAAAATGGGACTCAACAAAGCATTTGATGCTTAAATCACCAAAAGTTTGCGTAGGAGAGATTAATGAGTACGGGAATCTTGTGGAGTGTATATACCCAAGAATCGGTAAAAACTACGTCGATGGCGGGTCAGAAAAAAACTGGTGTTTTTATAACGACAACGAAAAATTGCGTCTTCTTTATTCGGTCGCTCCTGTATCGATTAAAACCCCTGGTGAATCGGATAAAACAATTCAGTCAAAGTGTTTAGAAGCTGCAACAGGTAAACACCCGACGTTTAACTCCACGGCTCCTATCAAGATAGAAGACGAGTGGCTTGTATTCTTCCATTGGAAATACATGGTTTCTCAGATCGGCGGACGTCCTTATCTGTTGTACTGCCTAGGTGCTTTAACTTTGGATGACGCACAGACCCGAATCACTGGGTTCACAAAAGACGCTCTATTCGTTGGCTCCACCCAAGATGATTTAATCACATGGACCGACGCCGCAGGTAACGATATCTCTAATCAACCTGCATGCATTCTTCCCTTTAGTTGCTATTTAGAGGATGAAGAGGAGCTAGTTATGGCTATGGGCGTTAACGACAGTTTCATGGGTGTATTCAGAACACCCGTGGTTAATATCCTCAGCCTAATGGACCGGGTCTAGGCGTAAGGAAGTAAGGCGTTGAATCTCACCAGTTCAACGCCTCAGGCCCGAACATGTCGATTTTCATCTGCTCGACCGTGTCAGCATAGTAACGTTGATCGCCTGCGCGACCCGAGTAAGCCTCAAAGTCGTCTTTAATATAACCATCAGGAACATTATCTTTATAGATAAGTTCTAAATACTTAGGGAGTCCTGTTAACTCAAAACGAATAACAGACATCTATCAAAAACTAGTTAGTAACCAGTCTACGATTTTTCTTCCCGTTCAATAGTTCCCCAAATCAACAACGAAGCTTCTTCCAGAAGAGAACTGATCGTTGGCTGATCCTCAAAGCTATTAATAAGCTCACGCAAGCAACGATCAGCACCAGCTAGAAGGAGCCCACGGCGATCAAGTCCATCAGTCAGCTGACGAACTGCTTGAATGTGGGATCGAAGTTCCTTCTGCAAAACAGCAATCTTGGTCGCCGCTGTCGCGTAGTCCAACATCCCAGTCGTGGTCATCGACCTGACGTTGGCTAAGTCATCCTTTAGAGAATCGATTTCAATCAGAAGATCTTTACGAAGATCCGTCTTCGGGTAGCGCTCTTGGATGAAGGCAGTTAAGTCAGCAATAGATCCCCGAAACCCAGGAGTTAAAAAACGAGCAAAGAGATATGCTTCGATATCGCTCGTACTGTTTTTCGCGTAATGCTTAAAAGCATCCTGCTGGGATTTACCAAGCGAAGCCAACCACTCAGCAACGCTTGTGGAATCACCGATTGTCGATTTGATCATGCAAAATACCGTTGACCAGCCAGAGCTTGACCCGCACCGAAACGCTTCAGGGCGAGCTGAGCCTGAGTCTGACCACGGATGTTTTGCAAGTCACTGATAGTCTTGGCTTGCTGCAGCTTCAAGCCACTTTCAAGAGCTTGTGCCCCAAGCGCTAATTTGCCTTCAGTCTGAGCTCGAGTACTAAACACATCGGCAAGCGTATCTGCTTGTTTCTGGGCCACAGCAGCTTGGGTCTGCTGCTGAAGGGCCTGGATGTTACGGCTAGTATCAGCCAGATTCATCGCCAGCTGGTTCTCACCAGCCAGAGCGGCAGAACCAGCTTGGGAAAGAAGAGTAGGTCCTGCTAACTCGGTAGATAACCGAGCCTGACCAATCTGTTTGAGCAGGTCTAAACCTGCACCCGCAGCACCAGCAGTAATAGAAGCTTGAGTTTGGGTTGCTTTCTGAGCTCGATCAATAGCTTCTTTAAGGACTGAAAGCTGAGCAGAAGCAGTACTTGTGCCCTCTAGACCTAAAGCGCCACCAAAGGCACCTTGCAAAACAGAAAGCCCTTGCATTGCTGCGGTTAAGGGGTTATTCGCAGCAGCTGCCTGAGCTCCATAAAGAGCATAGTAATCAGTAGGAGTTCCACCACCACTCCCACCACTGTTGTTTCCCCCAAAAGCGGATTCGGCGGCACCCCCGAGAGCACCTCCGATAGCAGTGCCCACACCGGGAGCGATTACACTACCAGCAATACTGCCAAGAATACTTCCGAGTCCCATGATTAAAACACCGGTTGAGGGCCTGTAAATCCTTTGCTACCAGCTGCGATGGCATTCGCATTAGCAGCTAAAACGTTGGGGTTAGGCATACCCAGCGTGGCGCTTAGGTTCATCATCCCAAGACCCAATGCAGTTTCCCGCTGGATCTCAGACTGTGTAACGGCAGTCCACGCATCGATGACCTTGAGCTCTTTATCGCGCTTGGTCTTTTCGCGCATGCGCTCGAGAGAGTTCTCGCGAGCAATAGCTTCACGTTGCTTCCAAGCCTCAAGGTCAATCTGAGTGCGCTCAGGATAGAACTTGCGAGCTTCTGCTTCGCGCCGACGATTGGCCTCCTCCCACTGCGAAAGCAGACCGGGAAGAAGAGCACCGACGTCAGGAGCACCCGGAGGCAACGGCTGCTGACGCGGATCGTAATTGGTGTTTGGATCGGCGTAACCCTCAGGGGGCAGCTGTTCTGCCCACTCAGGAAGAGGCGGAGGCGGAGCGTTAGGGTCGCTCTCAGGCTGACTCTTGGGTTTAGGGGGCTCCTGTTTCTTGCCGCCTACACCCATAAGCTTGCCAAGTTCGCTTGAGATAACAAGGGGTGCGGTGATGGGGTTAACCAGCAAAGTTCCCTTGAGTGCGTTTCCTAAGAATTCTTCAGGAGTCATCAGAACGCCCTCGCTAACTCAGCATCTGCTGGATCAATATTAGGACGTTGGAGCGTACTTGCGATCATCTGCTGAGTAGCTCCACCTTGAGCAGTTAAACCAGCGCCAATCTGATTAGCAAGAGAAGACTGAATAGCACCCTGCTGTCTTAACTGTTCGATGGCGTATTCCCGCTCACCAGCTTCTTTCATCAGAAGACGGTTAGTCTCCACGATGTCGCCGATTATCTGACTGGGATCAATCTCCTCAAGACCTAACATCCGGCGACGGAAGTTAATCTCATCTGCCATACGGACGATATTCTGTACTTCGCCAGCTGAAAGGTTGTATTTGTTCCCCACAGGCATCGTGGCTGTACTCGGAACAACGCCACCAGGCCTAAGGAACCCTCCCGCGATCTCACCGATTAAATTAGGGATGAGAGCACCCGCGAAACGAGTAAGGACGTTTCCTGCGGCTGGTGCTGCTGCTGCAGCTGCGGCAATGGGTGCGGCCATTTTCGCTCCTGAATAAGAACCTAGTGAAGGGGTGGGGATTAATCCGGAACCGAGGCCACGGAGAGAAGAACTGTCTGGGCCTCTAAGAAAGCTATATCTAGCCATCAATAGCCGCCCGGACTGTCGTATTTAGTGCCACTAAGTGGCTTCTTCATTAACTTTAAGGGATCCTGAGCAGAATTCTGCACAGGAGGCATAGCTAACTGCTGAGGAGAAGGAAGCGATGCAGTCTGCGGAAAGTTACTCTCCATATACATCTGCATAAACGCTCCAGGATCTAGCTCGGGAGCTAGCTTCCGAACATCACGTTCCCTTAGCTGTTGACGCCGAGTGTTGTTATCCATTATCAGCTCAGTTGCTGGAACTGCTGAGATGGAGGAATATGGTTAGAACAAGGAGCGTTCAGAACCGAATAGTTAGCGCCTAGGTTAGGGGAGTCATACTCCATCGGGCGCTGAGCTGACAGCTGATCCATCTGCTCATCTTCTTGTTCGGCAAGAGCTTCGAGCAGCTGAATAATCAGCATGTACTCATCAGGTTCTAAGGAAGCAAGCAACTCGCGGACATACACATCGTCTCCCGCTTCCGGCTCAGTACGAAGTGCCGAGGCCAACTGAGCCTTTTGCATGGGCTGCGTATTCGCAGGATACGCGTTCAGCGAGTGGGTAGCTCCCGTATAAATACCTTCCGGGTCGTGACCGGGGGCCACAGGGAGTGCGGTTGCGAATTGCCGCATAACACGGGCGGTTGCAGGCGTGGCCGCAGCCATCTCAGCCGGGGTTTCGGGAACAGGCAGCCCTAAAACACGAGCCGCGAGTGCATAGTCGGCTTTACTAAACACCTGAACACACCGCTATAGATGATTCCATTGTACCTGTAATAGTTAATAAATCGCCCGGATCACACGATAGTGAGACACACAGTTTCTCAAGTACGTCAGGAGACGGTATATAAGTAGGATCAGAATATATCTTCCGCGTAGTCGTAGGAGATAGGTGCGCTAAACGACTTAAACCAAAAGAAGAAATACTTTTGGAGTCAAGAAGATTCTTTAAGTTATTAAGCAGCTTTCCTCCAGAAGGATGCGATGAGTAAAAAGGCATCACAAAACTAAAACTGGGACAATCATAAATCTTTTACCGAAACAGACTTTTTCTAAAAACCTAAGTGCTTACGTCGCACAAAGCTAAGGTCGTAAGTCGTGAAGTCAATTGGAAGCTCTGGGATGTTAAAAGGAGTTTTATGGGTCTCACCTTCGACGTGGGCCTGCCACGCCTCTCCCCACTTCATGTGAAGGTACCGTTTGTTTAGTTCGTGCGCAGTGTGTACAGCTGTTTGAAGCCGAGGTTCTGAACGCCAGGTCTGAGAACCATCTGAATAATCTTTGTACTTACCGTGGTAATAACCGTGCTCCAGATTTAAAACGCGTTTTACATCATCGTGAATAAAACGCATCCCGTAATCCATATCCTCGCAGTAACCGGGATAAAGGTTTTCATCGAACAAACCGTATTTATCGACGATCCAGTCCTTTAAGAGAAAGATATCCCAACCGCCTCCAGAGCCGTGGACGGTACCGACTTCGGGATCCTTAGCCTTCTCATGCATCTCCTCTAGAAAACCAGGCTCGAACATCACATCGTGATTACTGATAACCCAGTAGGGAGCTTTCATAAAGGACTTAATGATCAGGTTCCAAGCCCCTGAACATCCAATATTCGCAGGCATGTGTGTTACATGCACTCGTTTCACATACGGATTATCTAGACGGCGGATAGCCTCAACCTCGGAAGTGATTTGCCCACGGCCGTTGTTATTAAAAACAACAAAATCATCAACCGGGAAGTCGATGCTCATAAAGAGCCTGTGTAACCAATAAGGGTTATTGACAATAGCTGTACCAATAACCGGAATCGATTCAGACATCTGGACGTAGATTTATGTCAGCATAGTAGCAAAGCTACACCTTTTTATACTGAACGCAATCGAAAGCTCCCTCGGTATAAGCTTCGGGGTAATCAAAGCTGCAGCCGTATTTACCCAGATAAACACACGTATAGCAAGGTATTACTTCCAGTTCATCTTTAAGCTCAGTCTCCTTTAAGGCAACACCAAGCAGCGACTGAAGTTCTTTGAACTTACGTCGGAGTTCAACGAGCTCTGTATAAGTCGACGCAGAGACCTCGTAACGCGTCTCCCTGTGACCACACGCTTCACACTCAAAACGACGACGAGTGCTATCTACTGTCTTTCTACTCTCGATTACACCAAACGCAGCTTGCTTGCATTTGGGGCAAGCGATCTTTCTGGATTCAAGGTTAGCAAATCGAGTGTCTTGTTTGGATTTGGTTTGAGATGCCATCTAGATAAAAAATGATGCCCGAGGCGAGACTTGAACTCGCACAACCCTGTCGAGTCAACGGATTTTAAGTCCGGTGCGTCTACCGATTCCGCCACTCGGGCTTCCGTTCAGACTATAGCAACTTACTGACAGCTGTCCTCATCCTCGAGCAAAGGCTGAATCGAATTCTCTGCAAACTCGTAGTAGTCCGGATTCTGGACGAAAGAATTTTGCCGAGAAGTTTCTTGATCCACGTGGCCCCAAGTATCGTCAAAAGGGATCGGCTCCGTCCCATACTCATAAGTGTCATAGTCCTCCTCATTGCGAGGATCTGGTATGAACGCGTAATGAGTAGTCTCTTCTTCAATAAAAGACATTAAGTTGCTTAAGGCTTGCTCAAGCAACTCGTCGTCTTCCTCCAGCTCTTGGGATGTTTTTACTTCGTCGGGATCAATTGGCATAGAGGCCAACCTGGTTGTTGGCGTAATTATGGCAGCTAGAACGGTTGAAGTAACCATACTTAGCAGTCTGTTGCCTGCGACACTCAAGGTTTAGACGGCTGTACTCGGCTCGTTTGGTCGCAGCCGTCTGCCAGTTGTTAACAACCCAACCGCTGTAAGTTGCGGCAGTGGTCAAGCAGACAAAGAAAAAGACCGAAAGCCAACCCCATTTAAATAAAATGTGAATATAAGCCGGACCCTGCCAAACACCAGCAGCGATAGCAGCGTCTCTGCCTTTGATATCAATCTTTGATTTTGTCATGGTGTTCATGTGATTGCACCTAAAGCATAGTATGTCGGCAGGTGCTTGTCAAGAAACTGCTGCTAGCATGCTGTGACACTTCAATTTCGCACAGCCAGATGACTACGGCTTCGAAACCTTCTTTTAAAGAGCTGATGTCGAAGATGAACAACGACGTCGAAGCTCAGGCATCCCCTGTTGTGAAGATTGATGGGGTCAAGAAGAAGCTAGACGACCGATACACCCTTAATCAGGGGTGGTATGACGCCCTTTTAAACACCGATATGGTCATGTGCGGGCGCGAAGAAGCGGCTCCGCTCAAACTCGACCCCACTGAGAAGCGCCAAATCGTCGAAATCGGCGTTTACGAGGGCGCTTCCTCGGTTTTCTGGTCTGATTTCTACATGGATCACCCAGAATCCCGTTTGATTTCGATTGATCCTTTTACCGGAAGTGAGGAGCACCACGCGGAACCGGATCGTTACCCCGAACTGGCCAACATTGAGCTCACTGCCCGTGGAAATATCGCTAAATCCAACAACGCAGCCAAAATCGAGCTCATCAAAGGCTGCAGCTGGGATGTCTTCCCCGAGCTGAACCGTCGTTCGGGTGGCGAACCTTGGATTGACCTCCTCTATATCGACGGTGCCCACGACTCAACCTCGGTTGCACGGGACGTAACCCTTTACGTGCCCATGGTCAAGAAAGGAGGCACCGTCATTTTTGACGACTACGGCCATCCGGACGTGAAGCGTGGGGTTGATATGGCCCTAAACGCCTTTGCTGAGATGGAAATCGGGGTTTATACGGGCTGGCAGCTCGTCGTCAAGAAGTAACGCTTATCAGTCGAACGCCGTAGCCCCCGTCAAAAAGGGGTTACGGTAGTCAGGTCCCGACAAAGGACAAACGGCAGGGGGATCAGCCAACACCCCCAGCCACCTAAACTTAAATGACAGCCTTCAAACTTTTAAAGAAACTCGAACGCGCAGACCGAGTCTGCGAACCCTGCGGAATGGATTACGGCGAACGAGGCAAAAAGCTTTATTCGCTCTTGAACGGAACTTGCGATGTCTGTGGCGACGAGACCTTTGTCGCTAATGCTAGTAACTGGGGCTACCTACGCAAAGGACGCACTGAGCTACTCTCGTACATCACAGACAAAATGGGGCTAGATGCCTGACCACACCTGTGAAGACTGTCATTTCTTCCAGCTGATAAAAAGGGGAGAATCTAACAGTTACGGGCTTTGCCGACGAAACGCGCCAAAGGTCTACGAAAAAACCTCAGCTGAGCCACCCAAAGCACAGTGGCCCGTAGTTAATGCTGAGCTTGACTGGTGCGGCGAATTCCAAATTTGGTGATAAACACTCGGGCGCCGCTCCACGCTTCTTCCATTAGCAGCTTGCGCCGTCCGCGTTTTTTTCCTTCACCCATTACCCCCATCTTCTTCTTGCTGCCTGCGCTCCTCTGCTTTTTTTTCCTCCCAATCCGCAGGTTTAGTTCTACGGTTTAACTGGATCTTCCTCTCGTCCACGAGGTGCCAGCTCGACACATACGAACACTCGCCCCATTTGGCGCACACGCGTATGCTCATCTCGTCGATGTACTCGACCTCAAAGTCTGAATCGTCAAAAACGTCAGCTTCCATCTAGAGCTCCTCGTCTTTAAAAATCATAGAGTGCGCTCGTTTAATCTGATCAGCCCTATCTGCGTGATGCGTAT
>Ga0208899_1001177_pt1 | contig 18637 bp, 10 predicted proteins | sample VirMetDEL_Nov_24_FD_184518 | JGI IMG/M metagenome (GOLD analysis project Ga0208899, IMG submission 184518) | Aqueous microbial communities from the Delaware River and Bay under freshwater to marine salinity gradient to study organic matter... | ecosystem: Environmental > Aquatic > Marine >... | reverse complement strand
TCCAAAAATTCTCAAAAATAAAAAAATTCTTCCAAATCTCCAAAAATTTCCTGAAATAAAAAAAAAATTCTGAAATCCAAAAAAAAAAAATTTCCTCCTAATATTCTCCTTATCATCTCACAATAAAAACAGTATAAAAATTATCATCACTGATAGACACATTACAAAAATTTTTTTGCTACTTAAAAAATAGGAAAACATTAAAAAACATAACAAAAAAAAATATTTCACCAAATTATCAAAACATTTACTGTCCTATTAAAACCACCACCCCCGTCCAAAGTAGTTGGTGGTTTTAATCCCTTCAGTTTAATTTAATAGTTTTAATCATATAATTTAATTGAACTCTATTATTATAAATATTATAGCGTTCGGTTTCTTCTTCTTTTACAGACCTTAATGAATTCTTTACAATTCTTCGCATATTATCAACAAGCACAACAGCTTCTCTATCATTATATAAGGTCTCAAATAGTTTCATTTGTTGTCCTATGAAACCTCCTTCATTTTCTTCATAATCACTACCAATAGTTAAATGATTATTTTTACCAATCCAATTAAATAAATCTAATCCTTGTATATTTAATTTATTTTTATCTTTTTCATTTTCAAATATTTCACAATCATTATCTAATAACAAACTACTTGGACTAATACCTTTGTATCTTGTTTTGATATATGAAATTTCACCATTTTTAATATTAGCAGTAAGCCAGAATTTTTTCTGTAAAGCATAGAAAACATTATTTTCAGATAATTCATTTTCTAAACTACCAAAAACTTTACTATTATCATTAAATAAAATATGAGATTCATATCGTTTATCTACTTTCTCTACTTCTTCCCAATGATTAACAATATTATTTCCACATTTTAATTGCCATTCTGGTAAATCTGCTTTACGAAATTTAAGAGCATCAGTATCCATATATAAACATCTATCTAATCCAACTACTGCTAATAAATTTTCATACATATAACTACGAGCATATTCATATATGAATGCTCCTAAATATACTGGTTTTTGTTTATTGATAATTGTCTCTTCATCTATTTTATAACTTACAAATAAATTTTCACCTACACTATTAATAACATTTATGTCTTTTATTTTATTTTGTGCTTCTTTAGATTGTAATTTTAAAAGGTCTTCTGCATTTTGAATCATTTTAATATTATCAGCGTGTAATCCTTCAATAACTTTACCACTAACTGAATTCATTAATAGTTTTACACACTCACGTAAAGCAGGATTATATTTAGCATCTTTATCACGTTTTAAAGTATCTTCATTATTTTTAATATTCATTAATGGCATTAAAAATTTAAATAAATCAATATTTCTCATTTTTTCTGTAAATACAAAACCTTTTTTAATATCACATACAACACCAATATTTTCATATTTTTTTAATAATTTAATAGTAACATTAGTAATTAAATAATCTTTTAAAATTTCTTGACTATCCCATTTGTTTTCAGTTTCAGTTTTTTCAGCATATATATTAGGTAAATTATGTTCTTTTAATGCTCTTTGGTCTATATCACAATAATAAAAACCCATTACATCATGTCCTTGATATTCATCTACTTCTTTTACTTCACCACAAGGCATATAACATTTATGAATAGCCATAATATAAGGATATAAACTACAGACATCTAAACTTACAACTTCTTCATTTAATTTAATAGACTTACCACCAAAAATTTCAACACGTCCCGCTATTTTATATTTTAATACATCATTATATTGTTCGAATGATAATTTAGGTAATTTTATTTTATCTTCTTCCCACATATTTCGGGCTCTCTTCATAATCATACTACCAATTGTTCCAGTTTCACAAAACTTTTCACCTTTTAAATAATCAAAACCATCTATACTTGACATTGATTGATAATATTTAATAAACAAACAGGCTAAACTATAAACATCATTATTATTATACTCAATCAATGCTTCTTTTTGTTTCATAGTATTAATAAAAGCATCATTATCATTATTATATATACATTGTATTTCACGATGGTCGCAATCTAATTTTGAATATTTAGCAGGTATTTTAAAAGACTTACAATTATTTTTTAGACTACCCATTAAATGTTTATGTAAATCATACATATTATGTGCCCCATTTATCTTAAAATTTAATAATTGATTACCACTATATAATAAATCAGTAATATTAGTAGAGTTTTTATGTGTTTCTTGATATTTCAAGAAAGCATTTAATAAAAAGTAATTATCAAAATTCGCTCCATTATAACTAACAAATTTACAAATTTTATTCTTTTGAAATACATTAAACCATTCAATAAATTTTTCACTACAATCAAAACCAATTTCATTAAAACAATTTTCATTATCAAATTCAAAGTCTTTATTAATTGATTTAAATTTCCTTTTCATATCATCTTCTTGTATAATTCCCTCAATATTTTCATGACTTAAATAAAACCAACTTAAACTATATTCTTTCATACAATTATTCATTTTCCAATCAACAACTGTTTCATAGTCAAAAAATATATAAAAGACTTTATTTTGGTCTTTTGGTTTAAAATCTACAAAATCATATACTTCTTGTTTATTTTGTATTATTTTAACTGTTTTTGAATCTTCAAAAATTTCACCTGTTCTTTCTACATATATATTATCAGGAATTGTAATAGTATTATTTTTAATGACATCAATGTGTTTTGTTTTAGAATTATATACAAATAAATGAGGATTTTCAAAAGGTGTTTTATGAAGATAAACTAATTCATATTTACATTGATTTAAATTATAACCAAATTTAAGTTTATTATATTGACCTATTAAAAATTGTTTGCGATTACCTCCTAATTTAATCTTTTGAACTGAATTAGATAAAATATGTATAGGTAATTTTTTCTCTGTAATATATTTTATAAGAGAAGTAACATTATTCATTTCATATTTTTTAGGTATAACATCAACATCACCTTTACTATTTACTACTTCAACAAATTTACCTTTAATATCTGGTAAAATATGACCTATAAATTTAAGACTATTTGATATACATTGATTTTTTTCATTACCTTTAATATTATTTACATCTTCAATATCAAAAATCATACCATCACTATCACCTGAAGCCATACCAGATTGTAAATAAATGAAATCAATATGTGTTAAATCTAACTTGAATTCATCACTATTAATTGAATCACTACCAATTGCTTCACCATTATATAAATTATTAATATAGGCGTTAAATATTTGAAAATCACCACTTTCTACATAACTTGCAGATATATTACGAACTATAACCTGATTTTGTTCGTTAATAAAAAAAACACTAATATTATTTAAAATATAACCACCACGACCTGTATTTAAATTCTTAACAAGGAAATCAAATAATTCTCTTGTTGTATTAATGTTTGTAGTATCTACTCTTACCTTAATAAATTTAGAATTAGCATTAATAACACTTGTATCAACTAATTTATTATTTCTTTGTTGAGTAATTCTTCTTTGTTCTAATTCAGCATTTGCTTTTTTAATATTACGATTTACGTTATATCTTGACCTTGTATTATTATTAATCAATCTACCAGTTAAAGGATTAACAAAATATGGAGAACTACCTTTTTTAATAAGTGGTATATTAGGTCTAATACTACCTGTAGTTCTATTACTATCTCTAATAGCATTTAATGTTTCTATTTGACTTGTAAATAAATTAGTATTTGACATTTTATTTTTATCTATATAATATTATAATATATTTTTATTTATTTATATAATCTTATATTAACTTATACATATATTTTATTTTATCTTTAAATTAAAAAAATAACAATTAATTTAATTTAAACTTATATATTTAAAACGCACAAAAATACACTTAAACAATTATAATATATTGATAAAACTATCTAAAATATTAAATAAATAAAAAATATAAAAATATAAAAATAAATAAAAAAATACATTTACTTGAAATAATTAATTATTTTCTAATTCTAATTTTGCTTTTTCTTTTTCTGCTTTTGCTTTTGCTCTTTTTTCTTTTTGATAATTTGAATTATATTTATTAACCTTTTCCTTATTACGTTCATAATAGGCACGAGAATATTGTTTCTGCTTTTCTAAAAATTCTTGATTACCTTCTCGTCTTTGTTTTTTATTGTAATTATTAACTGCTATTTTATTTCTTTCACATAAATCAAGCCAACGCTTAGCCAAATGTTCTAATTCTTCTTGAGTAGCCATGATAAAATATTTATAGTTATATTATATTATACAAATATTTTATTTATCATTATAATTAACTTATATAAAATAATGTTTAAATTAAAAAAATTACACTTTTTAAAAAAAGCGTAGCCAAAAATAAATATATAAAAAAAAATAATTTCCTGAAAGGGTTTTGACTACACGCGTGTAAATTTAGGTTTTGATTGATTACATTTTTTACATAACACTTGAAGATTACAATTTTTATTATGATATTCAATCCATGCTTCTTCATATTCTTTATCTTCTTCTTTAAATATAGCAAAATATTGTGTTGGGTGGTCGTCAAATTCATTTGGATATTCTCTACTTCTTAAAAATGTATTACTTAAAGTATAAAAACTTGGTTCATGATGGTCTATATGGATTTCATTATCTTTATCACCACAATACAAACACTTGAGTTCTTCTTGCGATTCTCTAAAATTTGTAATAAAAGGTCTAACGCTATATCTCATACTACATAATATATTTGTCATAGGATTAACTTTTTTAAAACAACAATATAACCAACTACAATCAGTTATAGTATCATCAACACGTTTTAAATGTAATCCATAACTATTTTTATTTCTAATTATAATAAATTCTTTTATACCTTTACCAACTTTCACTTGAGATTCTGGATGATTTTTTATAAGGTCATTGAAAAACTGAAACTCATTATGTGTATTATCTATACAAGTTTCACCTAATTTATTCAATTTATCCCTTACAAAAGCCTCACAGTTTTGTTTTGTTCTAAATTTTATATCTCCTATTTTATAAATCATATTAGTTAATATTAACATATATATTATTTTTTATTAATTAAACTTACACGCGCGTAGCCAAAACAATTACCTGAAAGGCAAGGGAGTTTGAGGGGCTGAAGCCCTCATACTTGTGAAAGCATTTCTTTTGAATATTGTTTATTAATTTGAATATATACTACAGAATTTTCTCCTAATCCTTCTATAGGTTTCATTGTTTCTGGGTCAATTATTTGTATTTGGAAATTATTTAAACTTATTGGCTCACCTACATGAGTATATACTTGAGAATCAGGAAATGTTAAACTTACAAAGCTATTTTGATTTACATAGTAGTTGGATATAATTGCTTTACTCAATATTTTTGTTTTTTCATTTAACAATCCACCTTTATCATCACCATAACCATTTATAGAAACTAAATAATGCCCGTATTTATCTTCTAATAATAATGGAGGTTTTATACTATTAATATATTTGGTTTCATCTAATGCTTGATAATATATACTATTTATACTTGGAGTAGTTGGAAAAGAACCATCTTTTGGTAATCCTGTAATTAAATACTTTTTTGAAAATTCTCTATAAAAATCACTAATATTTTCATTACCAGACCATTGATTAGTAACTGGAAAATATCCTAATTGAACTGGTCCCACTGTATTGTTAAACCCATTAGTATTTGCTCTTAAACCTGCTACATAACTTTCTTGAGCATTAGGAAACGTATCAATAGTTGTAAAATTCATAGCCGAAGTCAAAAGACCTGTTGTTGTTACATTATTAAATCTTTCTAATGTAAATCTATTTTTATTATCAACTGTAATAGGTTTTAAAGTTCCATCATTAGTTAAACCTAATTCATCATCTGTTACTAATAAATCAGTGCTAAATCCCAATATATCGTGCCAAAATGAAGCAGGTTCCATCTTCTTAAATAATATACCACTTTGTGCTGTTAATTTACAAGTTGAACTATTATAAGGAGGTTCTGTAGGATTGTTTAAAATATTAGGATTTGGTGTAAAACTATTAAGCATACCAACAACTTCATTATAGGTAGTCACACCTGGAGTTGAGACATCAGTTGAACCAGGAGCAGCACCTTGTTGTAGTGGAGAATGTGTATAATTCCACTGAAAACGATTAGTAGCATCATTATATGCTAATTCTATCTCAGTTGAACCAACCAATGGAAACCCATACGTAAATTCTGGTCCGCCAAAAAATGATTTAATTTGTTGAACGTCTGGGTCTATTTCATTAAATAAATAACTTACACTATTAACATTATTCATCAAGGTCAATGGATATATGAAAAAATTAGGATTATCAGGATTAAGAGATTCATGACAAGTTCCGTGTGTAAATGTTGGATATGAAACAGTTCCTGTTGGTTCCACGTTAAACGTAATAGAACTACCTGTAATATTACTTTGTGGTAATGGGGCTGTTGTTGGAATAAATGGAGCAAGTGGAAATGTATAGTTAGTTATTATATTCACTACATCATTAGGGACTACATCAACAACAAAAGTATTATCTGTATATGTAGTCGTTGGTAATGTTGTAACCGTAAAATTAAATGGAGTTGGTATTGATGTTGATTGGATTACACCAGTTCCTACAACTTCAAATTGGTCAGCCATTTGTGGTAAAGATGTTCCTGCTGGATAAGGATTTGTATTATTAGTAATTGTTATAGTTTGCCCTGCTACAACTGGCACGGTTGGTGTTGATGTGTATAAAGCCCAATCTATTACACCTAATGTATCTACTATAATATTCATTCCAACGCTTAAATAAGCATTATTGATTATTTGAAAAGTAGCATTCGTGTTTGCTAAATTACCAGGATTTGTGCTGTCTCCTAGTTGAACTATTATATTATTAGCGATAATAGTTGGAGGAGGTGCTTGGATAACAGGAGTCCAATCAAGATAAGTGCTCGTTCCCATATCAATAACAAGAATAAATTGACCTGAAAATTGAACCTGAGGATCACCATTTAAATCGGGTGCCAGAGCACTTACATTATAAATTATTGAATTATCATAAGGAGTTGACATACTTGGAGCACTTACACTTATAAGTTGTCCTTCTATAACACTTGGATTAGCATTATCTGTCATAAATCCCCAATCAGTATCAAATAAAGAATTTACAATATTATTATAAACACCATACTTTTGCCCTATATTTGTAACTATATATGGACCAGCAACTATATCTTCATCATTAACTGAAATACCAGGATTTGGATTTGTAGCACCTAATAAAGCCCAATTAATTAAACCTACATTACTTACATTTAAAATCATTCCTATATTTATATTTTGTAATACTGTTGGGTCTGAAAAAGTAATACCTGTTAATTGATTTCCTGGTATTAAAGATATAAATTGTGTTTCATTTGTAGGAATTTCATTATTTGGTGATGATGATATTATTTGTGAATACTGAATACCATTAGTTGGAGTTGGTGTATTTAAAAATGGAACAGAAGTTGATACTATTTCTAACCACATATTGGCAGATGTAATATCGGTTATTAATGTATTAGTTGGTGCTGGAGTAGGTGGTAAAGCGGGGCCGCCTATAACAGATAAATCATATCCACCAGAAAATTGAAATGAAATAGTGTTTATTAAATTAATGTCTTGTGGATTAGTTGATTGTATTAAATCAGTATTATTAATACAAGTAAAAACATCACCAACAGTAGGCGGATTTGATGCTCCAAATGCAACCCAATCTGTATCATAACCTGTTGAATATGTTTGACCTAAATCTACTATTTGATATTCTAAACCTATAATCATATTATTTGTAGATATAGCAGGGTTAGGTATTAATTGACCTAATTGAGTGCATACAAAATTATCACCAACAGCAATTGGATTATTTTTATCACCACTAAAATTCCAATCAGTTTTTCCTAAAGTATCAATAGTATAATATAAGCCAACAACCATTTCATCAGCAGTTATACTTGATACAGCAATATCAGGTAAATTCACAGTAGAATTTGGAATTGGATTATCACTAATAAAATTTTTAAAACAAAGTGATTTATTGGGTGGTTTTCCAGGACTTTCAGTAGGTAAATATGATAGTAAATAATTATCAGGTTGTCCTGAATACCCTACTGAACCAGTTGAGCCATTATACCATTCATCACTTTTTACAGAACCTCTTGACTTATCTATTTGAATATATGGATTAGAATTTATTATAGATACAAAAGGTCCATCACCATCAGGGTCTGAATAATCACAATTAGTCATACACCAGATAGGAGGATATGATGATGTATTACACACAAAAGGTTGTCCATCGTCAAACCAATCATTTGAGTTAGTAGTTGATATTGATTTCTCAGATTGCTTTTTTACTGAAGCCATATTTAATGTCAATAATGATGCTAAACTATCAGGACTATAAGACCCTGCTTTCAATGTATATTTCCAAGTTTGAGTATATGGAGAATTATCTGAATAACAAAGTAGGTATGGACGACCATCAGCAAAAATAACGTTTTGTTGTGAAGTTGGTAAAACATTAGGAGCAGTTCCCAACCAACCATTAGGAACGCAATTTTGTGTATTAAACTCTATATTTTTTGTTTTTTGAGATGTTATTTGAACTGAATATTTAGGTGGAACATATGGTGTATCGTTATTTAAATATTTAAATCCATCAGGATAATACCCTGTTGGGTCTATTCCATCTGTATTTGGGTCATTATATAATAAAGGGTCAAGAGGAACTATCCAGGACTGTTTATTTCCATCACTTGAACCAAAACCATCTTGACTACTACCAGGATTACTATCATTAACCCAATAGAAATTATATTCTAATTCTAATTCAATATCTTTTTCAATAGTTATATTAGCACTTGTTAAATCACGTGTATCTATAAATGCTTTTGATACTAATACTTGGTCTCCTTCATTTAAAGTTATACTCTCATTGATATTATTAGACCAACTACTATTATTATTTGTTATTTTATCATTAAATTTAGCAAGTTGAACTACAATTTCATTATCCATTTTACACTATTACTTAATATACTATAATATGATATAATAAAAATAATAACTAAAAACTAAAAAATTATAAAGAAAAAACAATTACCTGAAAGGCAAGGGAGTTTGAGGGGCTGAAGCCCTCATAGCTGAAGCCCTCATACCTAAAAGGAAGGAACATTAGGAGAACCTACAAAAGACACTTTATCATTGACAATATCATATGCTCGCATACATTCAGCAAGAACAAGTAAAGTTTCACCTTTAGCACTATCGACAGGGTCTCTTATTGAGTAATCAACAGTGAAATCGTTTCCAATATAACGGTTAAGGAGAAAACAACCATAACTAAACTTATTTGAATAATTTAAACCATTATTGATATTGTAAAAAGGTTTGACAGAGGTATTAAGAAGTTGAAGAGCACTTGAATAACCTGGAAGATTAACAAAACCACTGAAATCATTTAACATACCTAATTTTTTCGATGGAGTGTTTATTCCACCTAATGGTATAATTTGCTTACCATCAATTGAGATTTGGAATTTTTCTTCAGGTTTGGAAATAGCATTGATTAATGGATTAGATTCTTTGTTAAGAACATTCAAGAAATAAACTGAACCTAACATTTGTTGATAAAAAGAATTAAGACGTTTATTGAAACCAGATTCACCTTGAGAGATATTGAGTTTATCTTGAATAATAGTGGTATAAGAAACTACTTTATTTTGTTCTGTTGGGATTTGGGTTAAATATTCATCAATAGCAAGAGAAGGTGGTTTGGAGAAACTGTAATTGAATCCAACAACATCAGGAGTAGCGAATTCAAGAAGAACAGTGAAACCTTCAGCAATAACAGTTCTACGTTGAAGATATGAAAGCATCATTGAAATATTCCACATAATACTCATTTTAGACCCATCATCTTCACCGTATTCTTCAGTTAAAGAGGCTTGACCTAAATTGTTGAAATAGACTGAATTACACATATTTTGAGATAATTGACGATTGACAGCGAATTGAGAAGCGTTTTCCATATGCATAAGTTTGATTGCCATCATTTCCATATTACTAAGGCGGTCAATTTCAGTCCCATTAAGAGAAAGAATAGACACCTTTGAAAGAAGAGAATAAACTCCAGAGTGATTGAAATAAATTTGGTCTCCATTAGAATTAGATATTTCGAAATCACACACACGAATTTTAGAGGCAACAACGTTCATACCTTTTGGGATAGTGAAAACACAACGTTGTGCGTTAAACGATTGGGGGTCATATAAAATTGTTCTTAATTCAGACATTATTAAATATTTATTTATTTATAGTATTATATATATTACTAATATTTATTTATTACATTATAATTATAAAAGATAAAAAAATTTAACAATTAATTGACACTTGAGTAGCCAAAACAATTACAAAGATAAATAACCATTTGTATAAATAAAGCAATCTATAGGATTAGATGAAGGATTAAATTTAGTATTGTCATCAATAGTTAATGCTACTTGGAGTTTATCATTAATACTTGAAGAAAATGCTGACCCTATACCAAAAGAACCATTTTCAGAATAAAATCTATTCATGATGCTATTTTTTTCACCACGAGGTAATCCCCAAATTGCGTTTCCACTTGAAGAAAGAGACTTGTAATAATTAAGAGCAATGTCTTGGTAAGCAGGAGTTGTAATAGCATAAGATAAAGGAGCATCAACACCATTGACAAGAAATTCAACACGACTAATGTCAGGAATATATTCACAAAGCATATTATTATTGTAAAGAGATTTAACTGAAGATTGATGCATAAAAGACATTGATAAAGCATCATAAGCTACACTGCTGACTACTTGGATATTATTTGAAAGACCAGTGACAGTTTGAATCATATTAGAGACAGTGTTTAATACAACGGGTTCATTACTTGGAACTTCCATTGTTTCCATCCAAGAGAGTTGTAAGTCTGTAAGTTCATAAGAAAGAGAACTAATATTTGGATTAACAGCACCAGATATGTACATAGCCTCAACAGCAGAACCAAGTTGGAACATTACTTGTATTTCTTGGAATTTAGATTGTGCGAGGTCAGCAGAACTCTTATTAACACATATTTGAGGTTTCATACTAAAAGCAATACCTTTATTAACATTATCACCATTTAAGAGATAAGTATTGAGAGCACCTTTAAGTTCAGGAGCATTGAGAGAGTTAGTGATTAAACTTTCTGGAGAGAAATCATGCTGGCTGACCATAGATACATAACGGGGATAATTCTGGAGTGATTCAACAGTTCTATTATTGATAGTTGAGTTGGTATTTCTAAAAAAAGAATGAACACCAGCAAATTGGTCTAACATAATACCTTCAGTGCCATCAATAGCACTTGGAACTCCAGCAGGGGAGTTTTTATATAATTTAAGATAACCATTAACACGAAGAGAACCTGCTTTACATTGACGACCAGTTGGCATCTTCATTAAAAACGTAATTACGTCAAATTCTCCATACTTTTGCTTGATGTTGGTAGGTTGTGCTGAATTATAAAACGACATGTTAAATATAAAAATTTATTCTATTATTATATTATATATATATATATTAAAATATTATTATATAGTAATATTAAATTATCTTTTAAAAAAACTTTTATAATTAACATTTGGTTTCATTACTCTATTTGGATTTAGATTTTGAGGTGGTGTAGGTTGAACCACATCACCTTGAGATTGTGTTTTTACTTGTGATAATTCTGGTTCTTTAACCTCTTCAGTTTTTTTTGCTTCCAGTTGTATTTTCTCTTCTGCTTTCTTTTTCTTCAATTCTGCTTTTTCTAATTTTAATTGCTTCATTTGATTTATCGAATTATTTATACCATTGATTGATTCTTCTAACTTTTCAAATTTACTATTATAATGTTTTTCAAATAAATCATTATTAGGTTGAACTGGTGCTGGTTGTGGTGGTGCTTGGACTTGAGGTTGTGCTTTTGGTTGAGGTTTTGGTGGTTCTACTGGTTCTGCTTGTGCTTCAGCCTTCCTACTGTTTCTCTTTTCTATAGACTTTTCACGCATTAACGCCAATTTTTGCAACATCAACTCACGTTGTTCTGGTGTCTGTTCTGCCTTCTTTCTTTGTTTTTTGGCTTTTGGTGCTTGATTGATTAAAGCGGCTAAATCCTCAATAGTTAAATTTGACATTATGATTCCTATTATTATATAGAAAGATAAAAAATAAACAAGTTAAAACAAAAATAAACAAAAATTTCTTTAAAAATGGGTGTATATAAATTAAAATTAACTGAAAAATCTTTTTTTCATATCCGCTACTGACTCTGAAATAGTTTTCTTATTCCACAAAACCCATCTACTGAAAAAACCAGGTGTATTTGCTCCACTTTTACCCCAATTTTCACCAGCCTTTTCAGCACCATGTCTTGCTATATATGCTTTTTTCATAATTTCTGCTTTCTCTTTATCATCTTTAGAATATATTGTATAATCTTTATTTGAGGCTGAACCGAATTTCACTGTATTATTTCTCTGTGTTGTTTCATTATAAATAGTAGCTTCATATTTGTGCGTGCCGTCAGTTGATTTCTTTAATGATATAAATTTATACATATTGATTTCTACTTTTGTAAAAGCAGAGCCAAAACACTATTACTTAATATAATATGATATAATAAAAATAAAAACTATGAAAAAAATTGACATTAAAATTATTTAAAATTGTTTGCGTGCGGGATTATGAAATCCTGCCTTAAAGAGTTTTAAACATATATTTGAATAAATAGACTGGACCAGGTACAATATTTTGATTATGAGTTGAATCGCCATAAGCGGCGAATTGTAAAGTGTATCCAGATAATGGGTTAAGGTATTGAGATTCAGCATCACTTGAGGAATATATTTTAAGGGGGAAGACAACAGGTGCTGAGCCACTACGAGCAACACCATTAATACCACTTAAACTGGCTACAGGAGCAACATCATTATTCATTGTATCGAGGAATTTATCAAGATGAAGTGTTGAAGGATATTTAGAAGAATTGGATTGAATAACAATATTACGATTGGTGTTGTCTATGTTGTTAATACTCCATCTGTATTGTTGAATGTTTCTGGAATGGGATACTAAAGATGTGCTTGGAAGAGGAGCACATAACAAAGCACTGTAGCAGTTAGGTTCAGATATAATAAACTGGCGATTGTATGATTCTAATATATTCTCGATTGTGACAGCTTCGACTTTTACAGTGCTGTAAATACTTGCTGGAGGCATACCAGATTTTTCAGTTTGTATTAAAACTAATTCGGCTTTGGTTATTTCCCAAGTAGGGTTTTTAAATGAGTTATGAGTTCTATTATTAGGAATCCAATTAACAAGACCATCACCAACAAGTGGTTGAACACAAACAAATGACTGTCCTACAACAGGTGCGACATTATCATTACCTGCGGCAACCCATTGGGCTTGAGTAGTTGTTCCTATATCAGTAATCATATATGATTGACCTACAACCATTTCACTACCTGCTTGTGTAGCATTAGGAGTTTTGGCATTCCATATATGAATATTAAAACTGTTAGCAGGGGTTATAACACCAAGACCAGGGGTGACAGCACCACGACCACCAGGGACAAGCATTGATGCATTTTGGATACTATTATTATTTTCTAAACCAAGATTTTCAAATGTAACATCAAAAAGTTGTGTAGTAGCATTATAAACGGCTTTCTCAATAACAGCAACTCCACCTTGATTTGGTAATCTCACACTTTGATTAGAATAAAGACGACGAAGAGAAGGTATGTCAGCATTTTCATAAATATCAGGATAAATAGAAACATCATTATTAATAGATTGGTCTACAGCAATACAAACCATACCACTTGTTCCAGATAAATGTCTAATAGAACCAGCAGTAATTTGGGCTACTGTTCCAGCACTTAAAATACCACCTGCTTGTAAATTTTGTATTTGGGCTTCAGTCATAGAAAGTGTAGATGTAGTTTGGAATGTTTCCCAAGCAGTTGAATCAGTATTAACATTAAGTTCAAGTCCTTGAGATACTAATTCAAAATGACTAAATGTGACCTTTGCGTTTTGTAAATGAGTTCCTGTAAAATCAGGTATAATATAAAAATCATTAAGCACAAGTTGAGGACCAAGAGGTAATGCTTGACCTACAACTGTATTAATAGTTGTCATATGTTGAAAAAATCTATCAACTTTATTAGGTTGAGAAATTTTAAACATAACTCTAATCGTTTTACCAACAACCATATCAAGTTCAGCCATTTGTGCTATAGTCCATTGAAAAGAACTTTTAAATTGAATAGTATTTGATGCTTGACCTGCTTTTTCAATCATTTTACCATTAGCATCAACTTGATAACAAACACCACCTGCGGGACCTGGTGCTAATGCTTTAAATTGTTGTCCTACAGATTGAGAACCAGCAACATAAACAGTTCCACCAGCAACAGTAACAGCAAGAGCCTGAAAAACATCACCAACAATAGGAACTCCTAAAGTAGAACAATGACCGTCAGTTGTAGCAATATTTCCTGTAGCAATAAAAATATCATTTACAGCAGGAGCATTTAAAGTATTAACTACAGCATCTGTTCCAGCAACTGCGGCACCACCAACAAAATAATTTCCATTAACGGGAGCAATTAAAGTATTACAAACACCATCAGAACCAGGGACAACATTAGCACATTGAAACACATCACCAACAACAGGTAAAGCCGCTCCAACCCAACCAGCAGTATTCCAGTCAGCCAAAGAAAGTGTTCCTAATGTAACTATTTGATAATAATTATTTTGAGTTAAATTAGTTGTTGCAACATTATCACCAGCAGAATTAACATAACCAATAGTAGCCCATTGAAGAATATTAACTGTTCCAATATTTACTATTTGATAAGAGACGGCATTAGCTATAGCATCAGTAGAAATATTATCATTAGCACTTTTAAGTAATCCTATACTTGCCCATTGAATTGTAGTTAAAGTTCCTACTTGAGTCACAATATAAGCATTATTTACTGTTAAAGCATCGGTTAATACATCATCACCATTATTATTATAAGCACCTGCGGTTAGCCATTCAGGAACTGTTAATGTTCCTGCGTCTTTAACTGTATAAATAGTTCCAACTTGTAAATCAGCAGTATCAACATCGGGACCATCAGCACTTGGAGGAGCACCCATAGCAGTCCAATCAGCAACAGTTAATGTAGGAAAGTTAAGGTTTTGAATTTGGTAATAACTATCTTTAACTAAAGCAGAAGTATCAACAGTAGCAGAAGGTATAAAGTATTCAACATAATCATTTGAATCATATTTGAAGAACTCAGGTTTAACAATAAATCCATTAGAAGTTGCTAATTCATTAGCAGAATTACTGTAAAGATTTTGATTTGTAGCACGAATACATTTAGGGTTAGTTGAATAATCAGAAATAAAACCAATAGAATTTCCAAGAGTGGCGGGAGGGACAGCAATAAAATCAGCAGCAACACGTTGTTGGATTAAACTGTGAGTATCTTCAAGTTCAAGTTCAACCATTAAACCATTAGTCATCGATAGATGAAAATTATTACTCTTACACACACCAAAAATATCTTGTAGTTTAATATTGACTTGGACTGATTGGTCGGCAAGAGAAAGTTCAGCACCGAAATAAGAACCAACACCAGAACCAACAGATGACATCATGAGAGAACCAGTAGAAGCCATAGTCATTAAACTTTCAGAAGAGAGACTTTCAAAATCTTTTACAAATTGATTCAAAGTTTGGGTAATCACGTTACAGTAATTAATTTCTTCTAATAGGGTCATTTCACCCATCATACTAAATAAACGGGCAGTCTTGATTAAACAAGCAGGACTATAGGCTTCACCAAGGGAACTACCAAAACTAAACATGACTTTAGATTTATCAAGATTGAGAATTTCTTCTGCTGTGTATGCTTTACCAGTAAGACCATTAACAATGTACAGCTTAAAAGCAAGATAAGATTCACTCATATCAGTAGACATATCATCGGCACTAATTTGGAATCGCATACGATTATAACTATCCTTATAGACAGCATTCTCAAGGGAGCGGATTTTTTGAACTTTAAGAGACATGATTAATTAATAAATTATAGTATTATATATATTACTAATATTATTATTATAAAAGATATTAAAATAAAAAACAAAAAATTAAAATTAATATTATTATTCTACATATAAATTAAAACTGGCTGTGCTGAAATTAACTGGTATTTGACTATCAACGTTGTATAATCTAAATTGTAAAGAAGAAATACTCATTGGTTCTTTATTTTCAATATCTAAAAAGATTAATTGTTTTGATTCACTGAAAAATATTGATTCATCAGGTTGTAATCTTTGTATAATGAAATAGGCTAAAGTATTCTTTTTACCACTTATACGTTGTTTATAATATACTTGACTTGTATCAGTAGAGGCAGATACTCCAGAAGAACCAACATAAGTTGATAAATCAAGATTTAAGATATCTATCGCAATATCGTAGTAATTGGAAAAGTTTATTCCAGATTCAGCATTTCGCACTAAAATTGTAGTATCACTAACATTACCTTGAATAATATTTGTATTGAAACCTAAAGAGTTTATCAGTAAAGGAGCACTGTTAAAATCTAATTGAATAATTCTGTTTGGAGTTCCTGCTTCAAGATTTTCTTTTGACAAATATATTAAATTTTGCTGGGGTTCTGTATTATACACTACACCATTATCATTAACCACAACATTAGGCTGTAAAAATGCTCTCCAGTTGAGAAATTGATGTGCTTTTCCAATTAATGTTTGTGAAGATGTTCCAAAAATACCATGACAATAACTTGTATTAAAATCAAATCCATTAAATAATCCAACTTCTGATAAAACTTCAAATGGTGCTGTGCCAGTTTCTTGACTACCTATTCTAAAATTACCTGTGGTGCTATCAGTATAAAACCATAATTTAAGACTGTCTTTATTAATAATTTTACTTTTATCAAGTTCTGCTCCAAGAACTCCATTATTTAATATATAGATTTTGTTATTACGAACAGCAATACCATATAAAATAGAAGGCGTTTTACTTGAACCAGGATTAAGACATAAACCAATATCAACAGGGTCAATCACATTATTTTCTTCACGTATTTTACAATTAATAGAAGTATTAAAACAACCGTTAATTATAGGTAGTTTAGTATAAGCATAATAATCACCTAATTTATTGGCTACTAAACCATAAGTTGCTTGACTGGATTGGTTCATATTGTCATCTGTTATTTGATTATTGTTAAGAACGGGAGCAAATCCTTTATCACCAGCACCAAAAGGGGCTTGAATAGCATGTAGGCTTAATTTATATGTATTATTTTCAGTTTTGCCTAACCATTTGAAACTTAAACCATAATCAGTTTCTATAGAATTAGCAGCATTAGATTGAAGAGGAGTTCCATTTAATATTCCATTACACAAATTATTTAATGTTAATAGTAAATCAGGAAGACCTTTATATTGAGGACTGGTTGAAGCATTATAGGTGTATTTACCAGAAGGTAAAGTAATTTGACGAGGAGCAACAGTTCTATCACCAGAAAGTTGAGTTGTTATATCAATTGTTTGGTCTGCTGTTAAATTAATAACACCTTCTGGATTAGGCAGAATTTCAAGTGAAATCTTATCAAGAGCAATACGACTATTTGCTCCAATATTAATAGATTCTTGAAAGTTAATGTCAATTAAGCCATTATTATTGATAACACTGTAGTCAGTTACAAGGCACTTAAGTTGTTTCATTTTAAAATAATTTCTTTAATATACTATATATATATATTAAAATATTATTATATATTATATAGTTATATATTAAATACTAAAATTAAAATGGAATCTAAAAATAATAATACTATTCAATTATTAGCATCTGGTGATTCTTTCATTGGTAAAAATGAAGTTGTCAATGGATATTTAAATATTGTTTGTAATTTATTTACTACAGATGATTGTATTATAACTTGCGAACAATCTACAAATGGTACTGATTATCAATTCGTTGATACTTTCGTTCATTCTATTAATGTTTATGGTAATACAACACGCACGCAATTTTTCGTTAAAGCTTATTGGGTTAGAATTAAAGTTGAGAATGCTTCCTTTAATGAAATACCTAAAATTGTTTTGACTACATTATTTACAGGTTCAAATCAAGATTCGAGTTTAGAACAACCAGATACTGTTCAAGGTAGTGTAAGTGTTATTAACAGTATGCTTGCTAATTATAATGATGGAACAAGTGATTTTTTGAAACCAGTGGCTTGTGATGTTAATGGTGTGTTAAAAAGCAATCTTGTAGTTGAAGGTATTACTCTTACACCTGCAACTGATGGGGTATCTGTTTATGGCTCAACAGACCAAACTGTTGCTAATGCTAAATTACTTAATACTGATGTTGATGGAAAATTAAATGTCAATATTACAAGTTTAACTTTAGATGCTGTTGATGATGGTGTAGGTTGTTTTGGTAGTAGTGA
>Ga0208899_1001173_pt1 | contig 18693 bp, 15 predicted proteins | sample VirMetDEL_Nov_24_FD_184518 | JGI IMG/M metagenome (GOLD analysis project Ga0208899, IMG submission 184518) | Aqueous microbial communities from the Delaware River and Bay under freshwater to marine salinity gradient to study organic matter... | ecosystem: Environmental > Aquatic > Marine >... | reverse complement strand
GTTGTCAGTCAGCTTGGCACCATCGATAGACCCATCAGCAATCTGACGGTTAGTGACGGAGTTAGCTGCTAGCTTTGGTTCAGTAACAGCGTCTGCGACAAGCTCGGCTGTGTCAACAGAGTTGTCCTGCATCTTGGCAAGGCTAACCGAATTGTCAGCTAGCTTTGGATTAGTAACAGCAGAATTGACAAGCTCATCTGTATCTACTGAGTTATCCTGCATGTTGCTGAGAGCAACTGCATTATCTGCAAGTTCAGAGTTAGTAACTGCATTAGCAATAATTTCTGCAGTTCCAACAGAGTTGTCTTGCATCTTGCTAAGACTGACAGAGTTATCTGCAAGCTCTGTGTTAGTAACTGAACCATCAACAATCTCAGCCGTACTGACTGAGTTATCTTGCATCTGTTCAATAGCTACTGAGTTATCAGCAAGTTTTGAGTTATCAATTGCATCATTAGCAATCTTTTCTCGCGTTACATTGAGATCACGGATAGCATCAGTAACAACAGCTCGGGAAGCAATGTTACTAGAGTCAATCTTTTCTTCTAGCTTATAACGAAGCTGTTGGTTGTTTTCGTTGAGATCGTTCGCCTTAATTGACGCACCTGGAGCAAACGTGGCTTCAGGCGTAGCAATGTCAGTATCACGGAAGATACGGACAATGTCACCAGTGTTAACGGTGGAAGTGATAGTAACAGTACCGCTACCTGAGGTTGCGTAACCTGCAATAGAGTAGTTACTGGTAGAAAGTTCCGCTCCATTAACACTTACCTTGACCTCAGCTTGAGACAACGAAGGGAAAGTAATAGTGTAAGTGGCTGGAGCTGTGTATTGAGATTCAGCCATTAGTTGTTCTGTAGTTGTCTAATAGTTTGGATTTGAGCAGGAGCACTTGTTTCGTTGCGGGTTCTAGCCTCGTCAGCAGCAAGATCCTGTTGTTTTTTATAGAGTTCAGCAACAAGATCTGGATTGTTTTGACGTACTAAAGCCCAAGCTTTTTTGCGTGCAGCTTCAAACTTTGCCTTGATCAACTTGTTATGGGTATAAGCCTTCATAGGATCAAGCTCTTTCTTGTTAGCTCGAAGATCCCTGTTCATACGTGCGACAGAGGCAATGACGTCGTCACGGTCTGCGAGTTTGTCAAGCTGACCTTCTAGGTTTTGTTGACCTAGATATTTCTGGAACTCAGACCTAAGTTGGGGATATTCCTTCAGAGGAATACCGTCAGGGGATGAGTAGCCTGCTAAACGCAAGTCATAGTTGCTGTTCCAAAGCAAGGTACGACCGTCACTCTGGTTAAGGCTAAGACTTACAGGTGAGATCAGGTTATACATCTTTTCGATGAAGTTCCAATCACGAATCTTTTTACCATTCAGAAGATCGTACTTAGTAGGAAGATCTTTACCAGGACCATATTCAGAGGTCAGGTTACGATTGCGGATAGTGTCAAAGATGTTCTTATTGATCTCGCGCATTGGGGAGTTAAGAGTCCGACCAATGTCGTTACGTAATCCAGCAAGGGGGACAGTGTTGTTAGCAATGTTGCCAGCAATCTTTTGGATCTGGTAAGGCTCACCGCTGAACAAGTCAACCAATTGAGTGATGCCTTGTAGATAGGACTTACTAGCCACACCACCTGCTACAGCCAATGAAGTAGAAAGAAGATTACTTTCAGCCCACTGTGGACCCATCAAAGCCTGGTTATCACCAATGTCAGCAATAGTCGAAAGGATATTGTTAAACGGTTCAAATGCTTCGTAGCTCACCCAAACATCACCAGCAGGCGTCGGTACTTTGAAAGACCTAGGCTGCCAGCCGGTATCCATCCACAACTTACGTAGACGACGATCTTGGGGACCGTTGCCAGTGAGGTTGCCTGTGGCGTAATAAAGACCACCCATCATCACAACAGCACTACCAATGGCTTGACGACCTTTCATCAAAGCCTTTGCGTTAGCTAGATCAGCAGCAGTTTCAATGCCGTACTGTTTTACAGACGCAAGATCATCAGCCTTAGCAAAGAGAATATCTCGCTGTTCTTTAACCAGCATGTTTACTGCTGGCATGTGCTTAGCACTAAACTCAAGTCCGTTAATACCAGTTCTTGCAAACAGGAAGAACGGCTTAAGCATTGGAGCTGCTTCAAATAAACGTTCAAGGTTTTTAGAAAGACCCCGAAGCTCAGTTGTCAGCGTCGCTTCTTTGACTTGTGACTCAAGATAGAGATCACTCTTCAGGTTGATGTTGCCATCTTCGTCGAGAAGCTTTGAGTAGAACTTATTTTCATACTCTTTAAGCATCTCAGGCGTGATGTCTACATGCTCACCTGTCTTATGGATGTCCATAGCTTCCAGCATTGCCTTTTCACGAGCACGAGCACGAGCCATCAAAAGTGCAAAAGCATCATCCGTAGCACCCATAATCTTAGTGTTATAGGTAAGGAAGTTCTTGCTGTTCAAAGTACGTGCAATATCAGCGATCCGATAAGCAGCCTTGTCAGTAACAGTGCCGTTAGTCTCAGCCCATTTACCCATGACAGCCCAGGATTCATCATCCTTAGAAACACCTTCGGTGTATCGGGTCTTCATGTCAGCAATATCACCAGCCCAATAAGCACTTAGGTTGGTCTTAAAAAGCTTGAAAGCTTCGGGGATAGTCTGTACATATGCATTAACACCAGCAAGACTTGCACGTGCCAACGCACGATCGCCGCTGATTGACGCCCCAATGGCCGTAGAAAGCGGTCTAGCAAAGGATGCGGTGAATGTACCCATCATTGCCCTAAGAGGCGTCTTAACGCCGCTCAGAATGCTGTGTACCATTACAGAGCCAAGCTCTTTAACGACACGGCTGGGATAACCCTTTTGCTTGAAATCACCACCACGAAGCTTTGCTCGCATGTATGCGTCAAAGTCAGTGAGGTTGTGGACATCGTTAGACATAGAGAAGAACTCTGCCAAGATGTCAGTCATCTCATCCGTAGGCTGATCTTTGGCAAGTTCCAAGTAAGCCATCAAAGCTTCTTTAGATTCAGAGACCTGTTTATCCAGGGTTTCTTTCATCTGTTTTTTGGCACCAGGAGTATTGAAGTCAAGTCCCTGGAGCTTTGCACCTGCCAAATAACGTGAACGTTTGACGTTGGTCAGACCGACAATCAAACGATCGACCGTCGCCTTCATAGGACCATCAATGTCATTAAGGTCAGCGAACTCACCGATCTCACGCATACCGATACCCATGTCACGCACCTGCTTAAACAGCGATGCGTTGATCAGGTCAGCAGCAAGGATGGCTTCACTGTTCCAAGACTCCAAACCACCAATGGTGTCGGAATCACGAGACATGACACTCCAGAAGGAATCTGGATCCATATCTGTGTAGTCACGACCCAACGCCTCACGGACACGGTCATACGCGCCACCGTAAGTAGCACGCATTGATTGACCAGCATTCTTTGCCTGCTTAAGCATTTCCTGATAACGCTCGTCAGTAACGAGATCCTTCATCATTCGGCGGAACTCGGTCTCTGTCACATCGACAGAACGAGCCATGTTCTCAAGCTGCTTAGCGGTGAACACAGAGTCAGTAGAGCCAGCACCTGCTGTCTTCCAAGTACGTCCCAGCTGTTCAGCCTGAGAGGCAACGTCAAAAGGTTTCTTGGCAGATGTAGGGCTGCCCTGCCAGGGGTCAGCAATTGATTTGTTTTTGTGTGCTCTGAACTGGTTACCCGGCTCACCTGCAGGAGGTAGGGAACGGATGGCTTCACCTTCTATTTCAGGAGGATCACGGAGAACCTCTACGTCGATAGCTTGGTCAGCAAGCTGGGGACGATCAGCACGCAAGGCTTCAGCACGTTGGAAGGCAGAACGAGCTGCAGCTTCCTGTGCCATCTCTTCCCGTGCAGCTTCATCAACTTGATCAGTGATGTTCTGTTTACGTGCAACGTCTTCTACAGGGTCAAGTCGAGACAGAACCTTTGAGGCAATCATGTCAAGACCAACACCCTCAGCCATGTTTTTGAGGGTCTTCATCCAAGGGTGATCAGTTTCTTTGGTGGCAAGCCAGGGAGCTACACCTGCATCGAAACCACCTTGAAGGACTTCACCAACCCAAGGAATACGCTTAAGAAGCTGAGCTTCAACAATTGCAGAGGTTGCGTTTTGATCTTGTGAATCAACAGACACAAGGTCAGATGCTGCACCAATGGCAACATCTTCAAACTTACCTAGACCTCTAAAAGCTTTTGATGCTTTGCCAATAATACCTAGAGAACCGTAGTGAGCACCAACCTCAATGAGACCACCCCACCAAGTTTTGGTTTGAACGTCCTCTTGCGCATCTTGGAGAAACTCAACAGCACCACCGTAGGAATTAAACCAGTCTGGTTTGTACTCACCTGTTTCTTTAATCTCTTGACTCATTTCACCAGTAGTCATCTCTTTGAGACGTTCTGGCAAAGTAAGGATAGATTCAACAGTGGTTAGGGCAGCACCAGCTAGTGCTCTGTCAACTTCAGGAATACCTGTAATGTCAGCTTGTTCTTCTTTAAGGAGTTTAGTTACCTCCTCTCCCTTAGGATCTGCTTTAAATCCTTTGTCGTCAAGTTCTTGTTGTACCTCTTGCGCAGCAAGAAATTGTTGCTGTCGTTCTTCTTCAGCTTCTTCCTCAGCAAGAGAGTTTTCTATGCTCTGAGACTTCCGTAGAAGATCATCAGGGTTAATTAGTTCAGGCTTAATCATAATGAATTTCTAGCTGCTTCGATAACAGCCATTTCGTTAGCCGTAGCTTTGGTCAGACCAATCCATTGACCAGGACCACCGCTCTTAAGCAGTGAAGCAAATAGTTGATCTTGTAGTTGAGGAGTGAATTTAGTTGTAAGGGGTATGCCTAAACGATTGACTAGACCTTTGAGTGTTTTACCGACGAACTGATAACGTCCCACTGCATGAAGCCTGCCTTCACGAATCCATTGCCCATCAGACATATCTGAGTTGGCTTGTAGATCCATGATTTCGCCAAGCGTCATAGTGGTCAAATCTTTTCCACCGTGTTGACTCATCTGTCGGAAATCACCAGAAAAACCTTCTGTACCGTGACCACCGTCAATTCCAATCTGGTTTACTGCGTTGTAACCAGCATCACCCGCTTCATATTTTCCTGTAATATCAGCAGCTTGTTTTAAAAGATTAGTGTCACCACTTAAGGTGAGCACCGGATCATTGAAGTCTGCATCTTCGTTTGCCCTAAAGATTTTTGAGCGAGTAGGCTTGTAATCCAAAGCTGCACGTAATGCAGGGCTCATTTGATCACGAGCTTCCTCGCTAGAAGTTTTCCCAAGTTCATTGCCTGTATATGCTTTATATTGAGAATTAGCAATATCCCAGGCAGAAAGATTTTTAACATTTCTGGCTACTTTGTAATAGAGTTCAGGAATTTCTCCACGACCAGCGTTGTAGTCATCAAGTTGCTTTAGTTCTTCAACAGTGCCAGGAATCAAAGAAGTACTTAGATCATCACCTCGAAGGACAGCATCGCGAACATAATTAGCAGTTTGTGCAATCTTTGTTGCAAAAGCAGTATCAGTTTCGATTGCATAGACAGAAGCAAATTCATTCCTTTTTTCTGGAGGAATTGTTCCAGTTCCACCAAAGGCAATGAATTGATCGTTAACTGCATCTCTATATGCAGACTCAGCATCCATACCATTTTCAAGGTTTTGGTTGAACCTTTGCAAAAGCTTGTCTTTAATGTTCCGTTGTGCAATACCCCACTGAGGTGTTTTGTCCTTAGAGCCAACCTCTTCGGTGTAGATCTTGTCAGCAAAACGATTGGCTTCTGTGCTTAGTTTCGTGTCGTAACTACCTTCTGCTTTTGCACGTGGTTCGTCATCTTGTACAAGCTGCATGTATGCAATGTAAGCATCAGGATGTACACCAGCTAAATCAGACTCGACAAGGTATCCCTTACGAATACGGAGTTCTTTTAGGGCTTGTTTGTCATCTTCAGCGTCACGTTCCTGACTGGTTTTATAGTTGTCAAGAAAATCTAGCTCACCCTTGGAATAACCCTGAGACTCGTACTCTTCATAGAGCTGCTCAATATCTTGGTCTGTATAGACATAGCCCCGGTTAGCACCTTGATCAAGGAAATTTTGCCTGATCTGCTCAAGATCCCGCCTTCTATTGGTCTGGTCTTTGTCAAAGTTCTGACCTTGAATGTCGTCGTAGATCTGCTTAAAGTAGGCAAACCTCGGATGATCTTTGAGCTTTTTACCATCGTTAATAGTGGACTCACCGAGCTGATCAAAGTCAATACGTTGACGAGCTGTTGCTTGACGACGGATTACATTTTCTAGTTCATTCAACGCACCTGCATAACCAAGCATGTTGCCGTTACCGTCTACGGTAAAGCGAACAGAGTTTAGATATGCTTCTGCATCGCCCGTTTCGATAAGCTTGTTAGTTGCATCTGCACGCGTCATGGCAGATTCATCTTCAGCCTGTTGTGTACGGATTGCTTGAATACGTTTATCTTGGCCTTCAGTAATGTAAGGCAAAGCATATTTAGCAATTAGAGGGCTGCTGTAATCCTGTAGTTCACTGAGGAACTGAGAGGTGTATTCCTTTGCATAGCCAACTTGTGCATCAGGACTATTATCCCTGCCAGATTGAACCTGTTCAGCGATATAGTCCTTTACACCTTGATCATAAGTTTTTGATTGCTCAATGATGTTGAGGCGATTAAGCTCAGCAATGTGATAACCGTTGAGCTTACCGACATCTTGAATGACATTAAATGGTTCTTGGTTTTTAACCATTTTGTCTTTGACTTTATTTAGCTCTGCGGTTGTTTCACGAAGCTCTTCTTCCTGTCGGTCTTGCTCTTGACGTGCAGCTTCAATCTTTTCAGGGGTATCGAGACCAGCAGCTTTTAAAAGCTTGGCTTGATTCTGAAACTTTTCAATGCGTTTCTTTTGAACTTCACCAAGTACAGTACCGAGAGTTTGAGACAACTGACCCAAAGCTTTCATGCCATCGCCTGCCATCTGTGCGTTGGCTAGACGTGCAGCATCGTTAGCATTAACAGAGTCATTAAATCGATCTAGGGAACGCTGTAGTTCTTGATTCCGTTGTTGTATTTGTCTTGTGTAGTCAGGCGTAGGGTCAGGATCAAATCCACGGTTACCCTGAGAGATGCCTTGATAAGATGATGTCATCAACCTCCTCCGATTTTCTTACCAGTAGGTGCAAATTGGTTGTAAGTTTGTGCACCTTGAACTGCTGCACCAGCAACACCAGCAACCAGACCCAGGGGTGACGGACCTTTGACAAACTCAATATCCTGACTAGGCGCAGGACCTGGACGATAGGGATTGTTGATTTCAGCAAACAGCTTGTTCCGCTGAGAATCAGCAGACCTACGTGCTTTATCTACAGCACGTTTAGAAGCGATGTCAGAACGGTTGAGGTTTGCAACCAGCGAACCACGTTGACGACCAATCGTGCGTGCAAGGTTTTTGCCTCGACTTCGTGCACGACCACCTTCATTGGCAGGTGCATCTCCTAGTAACTTAGTTACAAGATCTTGGTCAGCCAATAGATATTGGTTGATCCTGTCGTCACGAGCCAACTCTTCTTCGGCTTTAAAATCAGAATACTCAAGACCTATTTGATTTGTTTGTTGCTTGAATCCAAGCTTGGCAGTGTTATATTCAGCTACGCCTTGAAGTGATTCAAGTTCGTACTGTCTATTTCTTTGATTGGCTCTGTTTGCAATAGCTCGGTTTTGAGCAGCGGCTTGGGCTGACGCACTTTGGTATTGACCAACAGCACTAGCAGCACCAGATACGGCAGACAGAACGCCTAGAGTTCCACTAACGGGTTCGCACACGGCAAAATTCTATAAAGGTTAAATTGTTAGGTCCATGGGGAAACTCCCGAAGGAATTTAAAACCTAGGAATTTGAGAAGCTTTAGATGGGTGATGTTTCGCTTATCAACTATGTTCCAAAGAAGCTTTTCGGATCGACCTTCTACATAGCGTTTCGCTTCTCTGGCGAATGTAATTGGATATTTGTGTATAGCAGGAGTACAGAGCATCCATATGGCACCCTGTGGGTTAACTCCTGCACATCCAGCAAGCTCACCGTTCGGTACTGTGAAGTAGACAGAGTCGCCATACTTAGCACCTAGTGGCAGGCTGCGTTTAGGGTCATGTCCATGACCTTCGACAACCTCTTTACGATCTTCTGGAAGTAGATTACAGGCCACCTCATAGGCAGCCTGCATAGTAATTGGATGAATGTATTTAGACACGCTTATGGTGCATGGGTGTATAGTCACCCTCCCACGTCATTGAGATAAACTGAGCAGGTCCAGGGTGATAAGATTTCAGTACAAGATTACAGTTTTTATTACGCTCATACACAGGGACTGTTTGGGTTTTCTCTGGAACAAACGTTGCTTCATCTGCATCGTAGTAATCCATAGGTGTAGATTCATACGTTGTCTCGATGTGATCTTTACCTAAACGTTTGAGCCTGACATGGATCTGTCCTACAGGACCAAAGCGGAGATGAACACGTTGAATAGTCAACGATGCAGTGACGTCAGATGTAGTAATCTCTCCTGCTTTTTGCTTGACATAGATTCGAGGAAGTTTGACATTCAACTCAAAGAGCCAGCCAACAACAACAGTATCACCAGCAAAATCACCATTGAACTTGTAGGTAGTACCGCTCCGTTGTGTCTCATCTTCCATAAAGACTTCGCCAGTGGACAGGTTGACTGCACCAAGTTTGGTTCCAGTGCCTGTGAAACTATGTGAAACAGTCGTGTATGTACCGTCGTAAGAGCCTGCTGTCAGAGAGACAGAGGAGTCGAGATGAACAGAGTAACCACCATCAAGATTGTTCTCGTAAAAGTCATCACCGACAACATCGCGAGAAGTATCAAGCTTTTGCAAAGCGATCTTCAACAGCTTGTAGTCACTACTGATAATGTACAACTCATCATCCAACACAAACAAATGTGCAATGTTATGCGGCAAGGTCCACTTGAACCAAGCTGACTGTGCACGTTTGTCACCAGTATTGAAGTAGCGATAACCAAAGATCTCTGCTGTACCAGACTTAGAGAAGAATATGGTGTTATTTTCTCTGCTGTTTGTCATGACATCTAAATCATGAGGCAACAGCTTAGGTGCAACTTTGGTCTGTTCAACCATGTTGGGTTCGCCTTCACGACGAATATCAAAGACCTCAAAGAAACGTCCGTTGACACCAGCACTGTCAATGAAACCAAGTGTAGTCCCTAAAGAAATAGGATCAGTTTGCGGACTATATCTGTAAGTAGAGATGTTAGACAGCTTACCTGTTTCAGGCGTCAACGAATCGCTATCAGTATGAAGTAAGAACTGCTGTGTCTCAGCAAAGATTACAAGACCAGTGTTTGTTTCAATGGCAGATTTAAGTTGTGTAGGTTGTGTAGAACTTGCTTGAATATCAATCGGATCTGACCCACCAATGACCAAAGATGATTCTTGAAAGAAGTTACCTGGCTCACCTGCACGGCTCAGGATGACATTGTCTTCGCAAAGAAATCCAAGCCTGTTTCGGTGAAAAAATGTTTGACTAATTTTTCTTCCTTGATTATTAGCAACAGGTGTTTTAATTAAAGAAGGAAATGGATTAGTTGTATTGTCACCAGTTTCACGTGACACATAACTGTATGTACCTACCGTAAAGCTACCATTATCTTGGCGCTGAATAATATGCGGTAATGTATTTGGATTAAGCGTGGTAAGCAGACCTGGACCTTGACATTCTTCCCAACTACCAGGACCATCAGCACTATTGGTGCCTACAAATTTAAGGTAGTAATCATCCTCTACAGAGTCTGAACTGCTAATAGCCTTGACAATCATGCCATGTCTGCACTGTCTAGGCAGCTCTGATGGGTCGTTGACTTCAGTGCTAGTTATTCGCCATAGATCTGGGTTAGAGGTTTCTACAACAAAGGCTGAATCGTGTGCAAGAAAAATCCCATTACCGATTCGTTGAACGACATTCAAATTTATTTGGCCGCTACTAGAGCCTGACTCTATTTGACTAAGAATAGCGTCTGCTGAAACTTCTACGTTTGCATCAAAGGAAGAAGGTTGAGGTCTAAAAAACCCACGGTTGTGCTTTGCTTTAATCGGTTGTACTGATTTAACGGTTACTGTATAACTAACAAGTTGCATTGACACAGTAACAGTATCATTAGCATCCCAACCGTAACCACCATTTAAAAGTTCTACAGTAACGTTGTAAGAACCAACATAATCATTTGCTTCAACGGCATCTCTGCTGCTGGTGCAGTCTTCACGAACAACAACTTGACATGTGGCAGTCAACCGAAAAACAAGGTTTTTACCTGAGCCGCTGTTGACAACAAATAATTCTGAAGCTTGGTGACGACAGTCTGGGTTGATACCAGTTGTATTTTCACCACGGGGGATTGTTTGGTATCCTGAACCTCCTTTACCTGGGCGAGCAACAGAAAGAGATGTAGCCCGTCCTTTGGTAGAACCAGAACCACTGATGTTTTCTATAGGAGCATTAGTAGTAGAAACACTAAAACTATATTCTCTACCGTGAGCTAGCTGACGTAGTTCAACATATGCCTGATGAACATTATTATTGCTATCACCAATGCTTTCAGCACGGTCGTCAGAGCGTATGCTTGTGTCGATTGAAACTACTTGATTGACGTTAGTAACAAACGTTGTGTCAGCAACAGTAAGAAACTTAAGGTCTTCATCAGTGGTGTGTGCAAGGTATCCGTTAGCACTGCCGCTGTGAACCAGACTGCCTGAGGTATTCCAGATCTTTACTGCACCATTTCTTTGTACTTGACCGATGTAAGCGCCTTCACTTGCATCACGGTAGTAACTAAACCAAGTACCTGCAGAGGCACCTGACAAAGCACTGATAAACCTACTGCCAGGACGCTTTACCAGACCATCCGTGATGTCAGGGATACCGTTAACTAGATCTTTCACCTGTCCTGGTAGTACCAGCTCATCAGGTTGTTGTGAGATACCACCAGTAAAACTAGGGATAGTCTGAGTAATGCTTGCCATTAGCGACGTAGTGCGTGATGAGGTTTATAAGCGTTGTATGAGGTGCCATCAGGCCAACCCATAAAGGTGTGATCGCCTTGATCACATTCGTATTCCATACAGGCAGCACGTGCCTGGGATTCCTGTGTACCTAGAAGCTGTACTAACTGAGGGTTTGCCACAAGCTGAGCAGCAGCCCTGCCAGCAGCACGGTAAGTAATGTAGCGTTGGAAAACAGAAGGAAGATCACTGAACTCGTAAAGGGTAACGACGTCGAGATCAAGATCTGCGGTGAATACATCGGTGTGGTTGTACTTGTCATAAAGCCTTCCGTTGCGTTTAACTACATCAGTAGTTTTGATGTTCTGATTATCGTGGACGTCAAACCTAATTACGTTAGGAGGGATGACGAAATAACCATTGGTGTCAGGTGAATAGGTGACGTGATATTCAGTGTTGAAAGACCAGCCTTCGTTCTGAACATCGACGTTTACTTCACGTAGTAAATTGTGAATGAAAGAAATCTCAGGGTTAGTGAAGTCGAGACTGGTAACTGGAGACTGTCCGATACTCCCCAGAATAGAGTTAACTGCGGATAGTTCGGTATCGAGTGAAATCGTAGAGGGAGTAGTCATATGAATAAAAAAAAGGGGACCCGAAGGTCCCCCGTAGATCTAATAAATAGATAGGTAAATCAGAAGTTGGCAGCGCCAGAAGTGTTGACCACACCGTTGGAGTCAACAGAAGGAGCAACGTCACACACGAACTCCACAGCAGCGGCGGGGTTCAGGTAGTCAGCGCCCATAGCGAGGCGTCCGACGATCAGGTCGCCCTGATACATCACAGACACGTCGTTACTGGTCACCTGGACTTGAGGTCCGATAGCTTCCACAACACCTGCAGCTTCGCGTTGGAAGATTAATCCGCAGGACTTGCCGAAGACTTGACCACCGTAGTTGTTACGGGAGCCATAGTTGTTGCCAGTGACAGCAGTGTCAGCAGCCATGGTTTCACCAACGAAGTCACCAGCCAGAGGCAGTGAGGCGTTAGTACCAAACTTGCCCATAAACGGAATGTTCATGGACTTGTAGATCTGGATACCAGCGATTTCGATGATGCCAGTGCCGGACTGCAGAGCGGTGCCCTGGACGTCACGGTTTACCAGGCCGTTAGTACCAACAGCTTGAATAAGCTCGTAGTACTGACGGGGGTTCAGAACAGCCACACGACCGTCAGAGCTAACACCCTTCTCGTCGAGAGCAGCAGCAGCGTCATAGAAGCCTGCAATCAGAGAGGTGGGGTTGGTAGCGTCAGAACCGTTGGTAGCAGTACCGAGACGAATCTGGGTGCCACCGGGCTCGGTGTAGTTAGTAGCAGAAACAGGGGAAGCATTACGTGCACCACGGGTGATGCTACGGAAGATCTTCCGGTCATAGGTTTCAGCCAGGGCGTAGCCGATCTTGCGTGAGATCTCGCCGCGCAGCTCGTAGTGAGCAAGGGTTTCATCCAGCTCATACAGGAAAGCGGAGCTGACCAGCAGGTCATCGACCGTGATGGTCTTCTCTGCCACCGGAGGAGCCTTGTCGGCGTTACCGAGGATCGGGGTGCCAGGGGTGTGATACTCCGCCTTGGTACGACCCGTGTAGATAAACTGAAGACTCTTACCGTTCTTCAGCGTGCGCTTCATGACGAGGTCACGAGCGATGGAGTTATGTTGGAAGCCCTTGAACACTTCTCCGGAGAAAAGATCCAAGTAAAGATCGCGGTTGTTAGAGGCGTTGCCCGTAAGATTAGCGCGACCAAGGCTTACCTGATTGGTATTAGCCATTGGTATTGAATAAAGTAATTAGAGATATGTAGCCTTTTCGATCGATCAAAATTTTTGTGGTCTATTCCCACCGTCTAGACGGCGAAGGGTATCTTCCGTAGAAGGCCAACGCCAAGACTGGCGGGAGGACTTGCACCTCCCTGTAAGCTTACTTAACCAGTTGCTTGTAAACTACACCACGATAACGAAGAGCATCGACTTTATAGTTGTCAGCTTTTTTCTTAGCGTTTTGAATGTAGCGGATAACGATGTTGGACATGAGTTCGTACTAGATAAACCTAAGCCCCGTTCCATGCTTAGGCAACATGCGTCCCAATGGGATGAACGTACGAATTGATTAGCCGATGGCAGGAGCCATCAATGCCACGGGAGTTGACTCCACGGATGCAAGGTCAAGCGGGAAGTTATGTGCATTCCGCTCATGCATCACCTCAAAGCCGAGGTTGGCACGGTTGAGGATGTCAGCCCACGTGTTGATCACATGACCTTGACTCTCAGTAATGGATTGATTGAAGTTGAAACCGTTGAGGTTGAACGCCATGGTGCTGACACCTAGTGCAGTGAACCAGATACCAACCACAGGCCAAGCAGCCAGGAAGAAATGCAGACTGCGACTATTGTTGAAGCTGGCGTACTGGAAGATAAGACGACCAAAATAGCCATGAGCGGCAACAATGTTATAAGTCTCTTCTTCTTGTCCGAATTTGTAACCATGGTTTAGCGATACAGTCTCAGTCGTTTCACGGATAAGCGAAGAAGTGACAAGACTTCCGTGCATAGCCGAGAACAAAGCACCACCAAATACACCAGCAACTCCCAACATGTGAAAGGGGTGCATGAGGATGTTATGTTCCGCTTGAAAAACAAGCATGTAATTAAAAGTACCGGAAATGCCAAGAGGCATACCGTCTGAAAAGCTACCTTGTCCAAAAGGATAAACAAGGAAAACAGCAGTCGCCGCAGCAACCGGAGCAGAGTAAGCAACACAAATCCAGGGGCGCATTCCTAGTCGATAGCTAAGTTCCCACTCTCGTCCCATGTAAGAAAAGACGCCAATGAGGAAGTGGAATACGACGAGCTGGTATGGACCCCCGTTGTAGAGCCATTCATCAAGTGTATTAGCTTCCCAAATTGGGTAGAAGTGTAGTCCGATGGCATTGCTGCTCGGAACGACGGCTCCCGATATGATGTTGTTTCCCCAGAGAAGGGATCCCGATACGGGTTCACGAATTCCATCGATGTCTACAGGTGGGGCTGCAATGAATGCAGTCACAAAGCAAATGGTGGCAGCCAGCAAGCAAGGAATCATGAGGATTCCAAACCAGCCAACATAAAGTCGATTGTTAGTTGAGGTTACCCAGGAGCAAAACTCTTCCCAGGTAGACCTCTGTTGTTGTTGAAGTACAGCGGTCATTAAAAGTGCAGGGTATTGTTTCCAAAGGTATGTATTTGAGCACTTTAATGAAGCCCTCCCAAGGCTCACGTCCAGTGGAGGGCTGTATTAAATATCAGAAGTTGTACTTAGCGCCGACCTTGGTGCCGTAGCTGTTCTCGTCGTCACCAGTCAGGAAAGAAAACTCTCCGTACACAGACAGAGCTTCACTCACGGGATAGCTACCGCCGATCTTGCCGGACAGTTCAACATCACCGTCTGCATCATCAGGTGCCAGCAAAGCAGGACCACCCTGCACATACCAGCCTTCACCTTCGTAGCCGACGTGGACATCGGTAGCAGAACCACCGTAATCAGATCCGACAAAACCAGAATTGATTTCGACGTTTGCGTAGGGACCAGCAATAGCGCCATGAGCGCAGCCGAGGAGGAAACCGGCAGCAATAATAGATTTCATTTTTTCTTAGAAGATTTAGATTTAGGGAAGCCAGCTTTCATATTGGCGTAAGCCTTTTTGCTGACAGTAGATTTAGATTTAGGTCTAGAAGTACCAGCCTTCTTTCGCTTGTTAATGTTTGCGTAGAGGCTCATCAGGGAGAAAGGGTAGTAACGGACATGGTGTCAGATTCTTCTTTCTTTTTAGCCGGTGCTTTCTTAGCAGGCTTAGGCTCAGCACCACGCTGAGCTTCTTCGTAGGGTCGTACAGTCATTACCAAATACCAGGGATGATTTGTCCAGTTAGTGCGTAAGAGCCCAGAGCAGCCATGACGCCCAGCATTGCAAGACGACCATTAAGCTTCTCAGCCTTTTCATTGTGTGTTTCGTACACGTCCATAATTTCGATGGGTGGTTCTTTTGCGTAGATGTTTGTGCGACCGCCGTCTTCAGTAACTGTTGTCATCGGAAGGTCACATCAGAACGCTCGAGCTTCTCCAGAACCTCGTTCCGGTAGGCAGGATCACGGTCATAACGTGGATCAGCGATCGCTTCTACGACTTGCTGCTGGCTACGGAATACATCACGACTGTTGTTAGGTGCTTTGCCGGACAGCATCTGTCCTTCAAAACCATTGCTTGAGTCGTACTGTGCTTTCAGTCCGTCTACCATCATTTGGATAGCGGCAGCATTGCCAGTAGAAATGATGTCGTCGTAGGCATTGATCTGTGTTTCAGAAAGATTATTGCTAGCCCAATCAATTACCTTTTCATACTCAGCTTCACCACCAACAGAATTCTTGATAGCATTTACATCACTATCAGAAAGTTCTACTGGCTCCGAAGCTTCAGGCTGAGGTGCATTAGCTTGCATCTCCATGTATGCCTGAACAAGATCTTGGCTACTCATTTCTGAAAACTTAGACATCATCTCTTCAGACAACTGACCTTTCTCTGCGTACTCAGCAGAGGCATCAGTGATCAAAGACTGAGCAGGAGAGACTTCAGGAGCTTCCTCTTCAGTAGGCTCTGCCTCACCCTGCTCTTCATCAGAACTTTCACCAAGTTTCTTTTGTAGCTCAACGTAAGCTTTTTCAAGTTCTGCTGCTGACTTGTATTTACCAGCCAGCAATTCATCCTGTTGTTCTTTAAGCTCCTGACCTACCTGAAGTGAGTCCTGTTCTTCTTCTGTCAGTACCTCAGCTTCAGGGGTGGGATCGTAGGAAAGTGTTTCTGCCATTATTCAGTAGGTTGTTCTTCGGTTTGTCCCATCATGGCTTGTTCAGCCATTGGTGTTTTTGCAATTTGACCGGCTTGGTTCACAAGTGATTGACCAATCTGATCTTGCTGTTGTTGCTGCATCTCTTGTGCCATCTGCTCTTCAGTCTTAATAAGATTGAGAGCTTCAATGCCTTGTGCAGCAGCAAGACGCTTGATGACCTCAGAAGGATTGATGTACTTCATCAACGCCTCAGGTCCAAGTGTCTGTGCAATTGTTCCCATAAAGTTTGCAAGACTTTCTCGGTCTTGACCACGACCCAATGCATTCACACCAGCAACAATCTGTGGTCGAACAAACTCCTTAGGGATCTTGGGTAGCTGTCCATTCCTTTGCAGAACCATCATGATCCTGTTCAGGTATGGGACAAGAAACTCAACGGTCAGCAGACTGAAGAGACCACCAAGCTGTTGCTCTAGTTCGAGCTGCGTGAGGCGTACCTCTTCTGCAGTGGTTCGTTCTGACTGACGAATGTTCAGTTGCAGAAAGGCTTCACTGATACGACGTTCAATTTGCTGAGCCATGTTGGCAGCAGTAGCAAAGTCTGCTGTCTTACCAACTTGCACAACAGCAACATCATCAGGTCGTCCCTGAATGATGGCACCGTTACCTGCCTTAGCCAGAGTGGCTGGTTTGGTAGTGCTAGATGGTGACACCATAAACACAACCTTTGCAGCAGCAGCACTGCCTTCGATGAGTGCCTGGCTAAGCGATTCAAGTGCACGGAAGTCACCGAGAAATTCCTCTACACGACCCCTGCCATAGTCCTCACCATCAACAGTGTTGAAACGAAGCGGCAGCCAAGGGCTTGCATTCTTAGGAGCGGTGCTACGGCTACCAGGGATGACCTTGTCAAAGACCTCCTGGTGCCAGACCCAGCGGCCATTCTCAAGCTTCACATGGGTATAAACATCGCACTCTTTTTCGTTGCCCTTAGAGTCATCTACAACACTTTCGTCGTCATAGAGAACATCACTAAGCAACTCTTTGCTAATCATTTCTTTGGTAACGATCTCAAGAACATTACCGTTACCATCACGGTTAATAACAAACCGATTCAGTGGGAAGTTTTTAAGACCATCTTTGCCCATAAAGATAAGGGCGTTACCAGACACAATCAAATGCTTGATTGCCTGGTGAACTACGACGCGGTCATTAGAAGCGGCGATGTAATCCATGATGATCCGCTCAATTTTGCTGAACGAAAGGTCCAGCTCACTGCGAATCTCTGGGGAATCCATCTCACCCAACTTATCGTCACGTACCTGTAGCTTGAAGAAGGAAGTTTGGGGTGGCAACAACGCCAGCATCAGCTTGGATGCCAGTGTTACTACAGCTTTAGCTCCAACGGATTGCCAAGGAAGAGGCAGTCGCTTGCGAGAATTAACTGATGAAGTGTCTTCAGTAAGCAGGTACGGCAACGTCAGCTCAGAACAATCAACTGCAGTACTTAGGAAAGAGTTGCGGTGTGAAGAGAGCCGGTCGTAGCACATACGTGCATTAGACATTTAGACCTCCAGTGTTGCCACCAGCTTGGGGTGTATTAAGAGGGATCTTCAGTGAGTCAGTACCTTTACGTGCACGAACATCAGCAGATTTCTTACGACCATACTTAACGTTAGGTTTAGTCGTCTCTTCAGCATCAAGTGGTTTTGCCTCTTGAGGTAAGGCTTTAGGAGCTGGCGGCGGAGCAGGAGTTGGCGGCGGCGGAGCAGGAGGTTTGACTTCAGGTGGTTTCGGTTGATTAAAGCACATTAGAATTGCATTCGTTGTTTGAACCATTCGACGACATGACGTTGTCCAGATCTATACATGATCTGACTTAGGTCATCGCCAGGAGTGGGGTTAACAGGTGGAAAGATTTCTTCGAGTTCTTCGTATATCTGCTCAAGGTTTGGTCCGAGGATTGCCTCAAGCGTATTGGGGGAGGTTGACATTTGAATGTTCAAAGAAGGCAGGCATTCGTGCCGCTTTAGTTTCAGCAAGCTCAGGGGCTTTGCCTTCATACATCAAGCGGTCACTTGAATCCAGCCAAAATTTTTTGCTTAGATATTTATCGGCGTGCTCACCAAGAGGTTGCATCACCCAATTGATAGTTGCCTTCCTGAGTTTATCAAGAGAAGGACTGATGTTATACCCCAGCTCAGTATGAACCAGACTATTGGCAGCCACATGAATTTGTTCATCACGGCTAATATCAGCAGATACAGTTCTCATACCAGCGTCACCATTAAAGCGAAAGAATGGTAAAAGAACGAAGAAGATTGCACGTTCGGCAACCAACGCTTTGGTGATCGTGTGATCAGGATGTGCTTCCCAAGCGGCTTTAAGCCTAAGGGCTTCCTTCTCAGCTTTTTCATCAACGCCGTAAGCATTGGCGATGTAACCAAGTGCGACGTCGTGATTCTCTTCGTCGAGTACGTTGGAGTGGAGAAGTTCCCGTGCATTGCTTGGTACTTCAGTAGAGAGAGCATCAGTAATAAAATCTCCCACAGGTAGTTCCATATGCCTCAATGCAAGAGCACGGAGGATCGTTTCCTCCGCACCTTCTTTGCATGTACCGGCAGTTGTCTGGACCGGAGTCCATTTTCTTTTTCGATTGAGTAGTTTGTCGTACGGATTCATTCTTGACAGTCACAGGTAAGTTCTTCCTCAGG
>Ga0208899_1001172_pt1 | contig 18699 bp, 17 predicted proteins | sample VirMetDEL_Nov_24_FD_184518 | JGI IMG/M metagenome (GOLD analysis project Ga0208899, IMG submission 184518) | Aqueous microbial communities from the Delaware River and Bay under freshwater to marine salinity gradient to study organic matter... | ecosystem: Environmental > Aquatic > Marine >... | reverse complement strand
ACAGAGATTGATGGATTTGATGATGTTGCAAATGGAGATATAGTTCAATTAGCTTTTGATAGAGATAATTATAAACTATGGGTAGGAAGAAATAATACTTGGTTAGAATCTGGTAATCCTGCAGGTGATTCTAATCCTTTAATAGGTAGTAGTGATTTTACATTTCAAGGTGGTCCAGTTATGCCTGTTATAGGACAAGGAAGTGCTAGCACATTTACTATGGTATTAAATGCAGGACAAGATGATACATTTGGTGGAGAAATTACAGGTGCAGGAAATACAGATGAAAACTCACGAGGGGTATTTAAGTATGCACCACCAACAGGATTTTTAGCACCATGTTCAGCTAACTTACCCATATCAGATGACATAGACCCTGCACAGACTGATGATAATTTTCCCCAGAAGCAATTTGAAGCACTAGCATATACTGGAACAGGAAGCAGTAATGCTGTAACTGGATTAGGATTTCAACCAGATTTAGTTGTCATAAAAAATAGAAGTGGAACACAAGGTACTAAATGGACTGATTCTAGCAGAGGTGTAACAAAAGTTTTACAGTCAGCTACAACTAGTGCTGAATCAACTGATTCTAATGGATTAACTGCATTTGGTACTGATGGATTTACTGTTGGTTCTGATGCTGGATATAATGGAAGTAGTAATAATATAATTGCGTGGTGTTGGAGAGCCAATGGAGGAACAACAGCTAGTAATACACAAGGTTCAATAACTTCTACAGTACAAGCAAATACAAAAGCTGGATTTAGTATTATAACTTTTACTTCTCCTAGTAGTAGTGCAGACCAAACTGTAGGACATGGATTATCTGCAGCTCCTGAGTTTATTATAGTAAAAAAAAGAGATAATACTGCTAACTGGAATATATTTCATAAAGATTTAGGTGCTAATCAAGGTTTAAGATTTACAACTGCTACACCTATATCTAATGCTTTTGGAAGTATGAGTGCAACAACAATAGGTGTAAAAAGTCCTTACAGTTATTACTCAAATGATGATTATGTGCATTATGCGTGGCATTCAGTTGAGGGGTATAGTAACTTTGGAAGCTACGAAGGAAATGGTAATACAGATGGTGCATTTGTGTACACAGGTTTTAGACCAAGAATGGTGATTTTAAAACAAATAGATGGAGCTGCAGAATGGGCTTGTTATGATACTGCAAGAGATACTTTTAATATGGCAGAAAGATGTTTAGAATGGGATTTAAGTGCTGCTGAAAAAACTTCCTCAGACCTTTCAACTGATGGATTAGATTTTTTATCTAATGGTTTTAAATTTCGTGGTGGTGGTGGTGGAAGAACTAATCAAAGTGGTAGAACATTCATCTATGGAGCTTGGGGTGACGTTCCATTTAAATATAACAATACTTTTTAGGAGGTGAAAAAATATGTGGGCTTATGTAACAGGAAATACTATACAGGAAATAATTAGGTTTCCTAAAAGTATGGTGATTAACGATGTACGACATCCACGAACCATATTCACAGCGTGGAGTTGGACGGAGTTGAACAATATAGGTATCTACACAGTAGAGCCGGGAACTAAAGGGGACGACAGATTTGAGATTACTTCATCGCCTACGTATGCATTTGACAGTGTCAATAAGAAAGTTACGACTACTTACACGAAAACTGATAAGGCACTTGCAGACAGCAACGCTGTAGACGAGGATGGCAATAATTTATTAGACGCAGATGGTAATCAAATAATTAACTATGGTTTAAAACATTATGCTAAAGAGCAGGCTAAAAGAACAGCACATGGATTGATTAAGAGATTTGGTTGGTTAGTGCAGAGAGTAACTATGGACAGCAGTAAAACGATACCTAGTGCAGTGACCACATACTGTGCAGCGATTAGAACTGACTGTGCTGATATCTGTACAGCAATAGATAATGCCGCTAACATGACAGCCTTCAAAGCCTTGTATCAAGATACATACAACTATGACAGCGATGGAGAGATTACATCGGTAAATACAGTGGCAAGAGTAAACAGATGGACGGATGACACTAATGTACAAACTTATGAAAGGTAAATAATTATGGCACTTAAAAACCCAAAAAAAGCAGATAGAAATAAAAATGGTAAAATAGAAGGTTGGGAAAAAGCAATAGCTAAGAAAATAGAAAAGTCTATGGGCATGAAAAGAGGCGGTAAGAAAAAGACAACCAAGAAGAAGACTAAGAAGAAGGGGCCTACACCAACAAATCCATCGCTGTATGCAAGAGTAAAAGCAGAAGCCAAGCGTAAATTCAAAGTCTACCCAAGTGCCTATGCAAATGCGTGGCTAGTCCGTACATACAAGAAACGTGGTGGTGGTTACAAATGAGCCTGAAGGAATGGTTTGGTAAAGGGCCGAAGGGAGACTGGGTAGACATCGGTGCTCCTAAGAAGAAAGGCAAGTACCAACCCTGTGGACGTAAGTCAGCTAGTAAAAGCAAGAGAGGCTACCCTAAGTGTGTGCCAAGAGCAAAGGCTAGGTCGATGAGCAAGTCACAGATAAAGAGTGCTGTACAGAGAAAAAGAGCAAGAGCACAAGGTGTAGGTGGTAAGCCTACCAATGTGAAGACAATAGTAAGTAAGAAGAAGACAAGAAAAACAAGAAGAAAAACTAGGAGAAGTTAATGGAATTAGACCCTACTATGATATGGAATCTCGTGCTCACGTTGATCGTAGCACCGTTTGCTTGGGCATTCTCAAAGATGTTCCAAGAGGTGAAACGACTGCAGATTCTACTCAATCAGACCAGAGAGGATTATGCGAAGAGAAGTGATGTACAGCAAGAGGTGAAGGAGATTATTATACACCTGCAGAGATTGGAGGATAAGATAGATAGGTTTATAGAGAGGAATAGGAGTTAGATATGGCTATGATACCAGCAAGAAACAGGAAGCGTATGCAAGAGGGTGGTGAGGCAGAAAACACTGTGACCTCTCCTTATCAAGCTACGGCACCTGAACAGAAAACAACATTAGATACAGCAGAAACTGTAACACCAACTACTCTTACTGAACAGCCGACAGAAGTATTAGATTCTACAACTGGTCAATTAGGAACTACACCAACTACTACTGTAACACAGTCACCTAGTGAAAACTTAAATGTATCTGTGCCTGCTACACAGCAAGCTAATACGTATTCAGCCTATACAAGTTTAGATACACCAACAGCTGTAGCTGCACAAGGTTCTTTAGATTCTAGATCATTAGTTGGTGAACCATCTATGATGGCAAACGCCACAGCATTGGAACAAGGAGTATCTACAGGTTCACAAGCACAGGCTGCACAAGGAACTGTAAGTAATTTAGCTACTGTACAAGGACAGTTAACTAACCTAATGGAACAGCTTACCACACCGGGTGCTGACTTACCATCATGGGCTGCCCCTGCTGTACGTAAGGTAAATGCCATTATGAATCAAAGAGGTCTTGGTGCATCGTCTATGGCTTCTGCTGCGATTACAAATGCTATCTTTGAATCTGCATTACCAATAGCAGATGCTGACGCTAAGAAATATGCAGCGATGGATTTGGCTAATCTGAACAACAGCCAACAAGCAGCGTTACAGAATGCAACAGTGTACGCAGCAATGGATAAAGCAAACCTAGATGCACGTATGACAGCTGCTGTAAACAATGCAAAATCATTCTTACAAATGGATTTAGCTAACTTAACAGAAGAGAATAAAATAGCAGCAATTAACTTTCAAGGTAGAATGCAAGATTTACTAAGTGATCAATCAGCTGAAAATGCTTCTGCACAGTTCAATGCTAAATCACAAAATCAAGTGATGGAGTTCTTTGCAGAGTTAGGTACACAAATTGAGAATGCAAACGTAACAAGGACAGCAGCGATGAATCAGTTCAATGCTAGTGAAGCTAATGCTATTGCTAAGTTCAACTCACAGCTTGAGGATTCTAGAGGTAAGTTTAATTCACAGATGGCTACTCAGATAGCACAAGCAAATGCAAACTGGAGAAGACAGATAAATACTGTAAATACAGAATTAGAGAATGAAAGTAATAGAATAAATGCACAGAACTTATTAGGGTTAACACAGGCTGCACAGGATCAGTTGTGGCAGAGATATAGAGACGAAGCACAGTGGATTGTAACATCTGCTGAAAATGCAAAAGACAGAGCACACAAGGTAGCTTTGTTAGGACAGCAAAATTCTTACAACGTAGAACAATATAATAAAGAAAGAAAAGATTTACTGTTGACTATGCTGGGACAGACTACGTTTGAAGGTATTTTAGGTAGTATATTTTCATAATAAAAAAGGTGATGTATGAGTTTTTTTAATAATTTTAATTTAACAAACACAAGTGTCGGTAATTTTTTTAAAGGTGCCGTAGGTAATATAGGTAGTTTTTTCTCAGGCACTACTGATAAAATTAGTGGGTTTTTAGGGGTTGGAGATAGCTACCAAGGGCCAAAAATACCTAAAAGTAAAGGTATAGATGAGACATTTGGAATAAGTTCATATCAAGGTTTTAAACAGAGTAACCCTAAGTTAAGCACTGTTGGACAGCGATTGTACAGGCCTTTACCGTCAGCAAGATATACAGGAGGGTCAGAAGTAGGTTTTAATGCTTTTGATAAACTTAAACAAAGTAGTCTTTTTAAATTAGGAAAAAAAGGTTACGATTATTTTCAAACAGCAAAAGGACAAAAGGCTTTAGGAAGAATAAAAAGTATACCAGAAAGTTTTCCAACGGCAAGAAGAGTAGATACTAGCGGCCTCGGTGCTTCTTCTATAACACCCGGTTTTGGTTTTGCATCTCAAGCAACTAACAGAAATGCTTACGGAGCTAATCAATTAGCACAAGCTGCTATCGAAGCTGCTTTAGCAAATGTTAAAATACAAAGAACTATGTTAGCTGCTATAAAAAGCACAACACCTAACATTAAACTGTCAGACACTAAAATAGCAGTAAAAAGGAGGACTTCATAAATGTTAATAAACCCAAATGCTAGACATAAAAACACAGCATTACAAAACGTAGCCACTGACCCATTTGATAGACCAGTGCCGGGACAATCATTAACTGGAGAGCCAAACAAATGGGCTTGGGAAAAACCTCCACAGATAACTAACGTAGATGAGGCATTAGTATTTGTAATGGACAAATTACAGAACAGCCCACAGACACAGAAGAATTATGATAAGATTATAACTATGGGTATGCCTATAGAGAGTATTACAAACACCATAGCGTTGGGTGGATTTATAGAAGGCTTATGGTCTGTAGATGTATTAGAGTTACTAAAACCACCTCTAATGGCTTCACTGATGCTGTACGCAGAAGAAAAACAGCTTCCGTTTGTACCGTTTAACAATGACAAACCTGCTGATTACAACCCTGTGCTTGACGAGATGGATGATTTTGAATTTTTTAGCACCATGGAAGAAAACAATAAAGAGGCACACGATGTGGTAGTAAATGCTTTGAATGAAAGTGTTGATCGTATAATTAAAAAAGAAAATATGGAAGATGAAATTGCAAACAGTTTTCTTGTAGTCTCACCAGAGGTAATGGATTCTGAAAATTTAGAACAGGAGAAAAACAATGAGTGATTTAGCTAATGGGTTAACTAATTATTTAATAGGTGGTTTAGGAGATATAGCAGATACAGCTGCTGAAAGAGCTGAATTAGAGGCGGCTAAACAAAAAAGTTTATTTCAGTTCGGGCCAGAAATAACAGAAGCAAAAAAACAGCAAGAAGAAGAATTGCTACGATTTAGAAACAAGCCAGAAATGTTAAAAATACAAGCCGATGGAGATGCAATAAAAAAAGAATTAGAAAGACTTAAAAAAACACAATTAGATATAGAGATTATTGATCATCCTTTAAAAAAAGGAGAAAGAATTAGTAGAGGTGATTTTTATCGAGAATTGGAGGCTGTTAATGAAAATAAAAAAAAGGCGTTCCAGTTGTACGATAAGGTAACAAGCGGTTTAGCAGCGGGAGAAATCGCTAATAACGAAGATAATACGAAAAAGAAATTTAATTTATTTGCACAGGGTTTAATACGTCAAGAAGATTTAACAAACCCTAATTTTGTAATAACAGAAGAATTAGATAAGGAACTTGTAGAATATGATGCACAAATGGTGCAGTTAAAAGAAACTACTCAAAACAATATCAAACAAGATAATATGATAAAAGAAGTGTTTCCGGGTCTTGAATTTGAAGTGCAAACTATACAAAGATTTAGTGGAGGAAAAACTACACCGCTTAATAAACAAGAAAAATTAAGATTTATAAATGATATTAAGGATAGTGCAAACGGTGTAGAAAGAATAGTTTTAAAAGAAGATACTGTAAATGCTATAAATAAAGCAGCATTAAATAATCCCAACATACCTATGTTGAATACTAATTTGCCTTTCCTTAAAATGCAAACATTTAAATCTCTGCATAAAAGAAGCGGTGCTACCAGAGAAATGAATAGTCAAGATGCTGTAAGTTATGGTCGTAAAGTTTTTTCACAGTTTGAATTATTCACATCTGAGTTGTTAGAACAAATGGATGCTGGAGTAAAAAGTGAAGTATTAGACCTTTTTGCAAATCAATTGTTCATTGCTAAAAACACCATAGCAAAAAGAAAAGGACAGTACGGTGCAGAAGAAGATTACGCTGTAAATTTAAATGCTCTAGGTTTAGGCTTAGACAATTTATCTCAACCTTTTTTAGACGTATACAAAAAAACAACAGGAGATAGTATAAGGAACGAAAAGAAGGCTGTTACTAATGTAAAGAATACAAATGGTGATGACGTAGAAGTTACTAATGATTATTTTCCAGCAAAAGAAGATGTAAAAAATACTATGTTTTTTGCAGTCGTTGGATCAGATGACGCAGACGCAGACGAAATAGTAAAAAGAGGAGCTAGAAAATCCTATGCAATAAAAAACTCTGTTCATAGAAATAAAATAACTGATGCTCAAGTAAAATCACAAGTTCTTGCTAATTGGAGAGGTTTAACAGGTAAAGTAGATGACAAAGGCTACAGCTTAGTGCCTACTGATGCTGTAGGTTTAGTAGGTGCTGAACTTCTATTTGATTTTTTATACCCTAGTGGTGATCCTACAACTATAGTAGATATGAGTAGATTAACCGGTTCTAGATGGGAAGAATTAACTGATAAGATGCGTTTGTACGCTTTAGGTTATGCTAGTAGAAATAGAATGGCTAAATTAGCAAATGTTCCTATGAATCTTTTAGAGTATGAAAGAGTTCTTACAGATCAATTAACTTTATCTATAAATAGAAAAGCTTTATTGGCAAATGAAAATAGACTTTCGCCAGACGAAGAAGATTTATTTATAAAACCTAAAAAATTTTTTAGAACAGAAAAAGAATGGTTTGAAGCAAATAGAGATGCTACCATGAAGAAAGAAGCCGATACAGCAAAATTAGCAGGAACAAACGCAATAAGAGCTTCTTTTGCAATACTACGTAACTTTGAACAGTTTGGAGAAATTTCAGGTTCTTTGCCAGAGGGGCTGGTTACTATATTAGATGATGTTAAAACCTTAACTAATGGTGGTATTCAAAAGATAAATCAAGTATTGAAAGCAGAGGACGTAAATAATGTTTTTGGAAAAGTAGACACTATACTTGCTAACTATGACGGTACAGATTCTAATTCACTAAAAAATCTAGAAATGTTTGACAAATTAAAAAAAGTAAACGGTGGTGAGGGTTTTGAAACAGAGGCTATTAGTTATGCTCAAGGTATATCTCAAAGAAGAATGTTACATTCCATGTTAACTTTCTATGCAGCGGCTGCGTTCCAAGGAGAGGGAGGTAAAGCTATTTCAGATGGTGATAGAAAGTTTGTAGAATGGGCTTTGAGTTACGGTGTGTTTACAAGTGCTAAAAGAAGAAAAGCTGCTGTACACGGATTGATGGCTATAATATCAAAAGCTACTATCATAAATGAATTAATATCGAGTGATAAAATAGAAGATGTTTATGTAGGAAAAAACTATACAGCAATATTTGGAGATAACGCTATATCTGAATTAGACTGGCCTGCAGATTTAAGAAAAGAAGTGTTTGGAGATAACATACCAAGGAACGTAAATTTAGAAGGCCTTACTAATAAATACAACAGTTCAATATACAACAAACCATTTACTAATGAGACAGCAAAAGATATGATTTTAAATGAACCCGGTCAAATTCCAAAAGATTCTCAAGATCAACAGTTTGGAAATATAAAAATGCCTAGAGACATTAGTAAAATAACAGAAGATTTAGGTAATGAATTTTTTGATTATATGTTAAATCAGGACAGTATACCTGAGAGTGCAGTTCCTTATATACAAAATTTATTTACAAACAGTGAGCTTATAGAAAAAATGCAGCCTAAGTTAGTAGAACAAATGAAAAAGAAATTAGCAACTATTGGACAGGATACATAAATGACAGATACTTATAGAAGTTTATTTTTTAGTGGTCAATTAGACGATTTATTAAAAAACAATAAGAATAAAGAAGGTTTGACTACCAAAGACATATATCTAGGTGGTAATGTAGATAAAAATCGTTCTAACGCTATCATACAGCAATCGCAAGGATATAAGACACAAAATTGGGACACTTACAATCCTTACTCTAGACAGCAAATAGACCCTGAATACAAGTTAAAGATAGTAGGGTATAGGGATGATAAAGAAATTAAACCTACTGAAGGTGCATCTTTAATGTATGATGTAGGTTTAGGTATGCCAAGTAACGTAGCTCCTAAAAAAATAAAAGGAGGGTCGCTGTATTCTGGTGTATTTCGTGTACACATACCGTCAACCACATACAAAAAACCACCCAATAAACCTGTAGATATATCTGAAGCTGCTGATACCGTGGCTGTTGGTGATTACAACACCGTTAATAAAGACGGAACTGCTTCTGTATTTGATGATTCTGGTAAAGATATTTTTATAAAAGTCGACAACCTCACAAGAGCTGAAATAAATGAAAGAGTGGAAGAATTATTAGGAGGTTACAAAAAAAGATACAACAAAGGTTTTCCTCATTTACCATTAGATAGCAGTCCTGAAGAACCCATAGAATTTATAAACTATGGTCAAGATATGCAAATTAAAACTAATAAAAGAAATCCTATAGGTAAATATAAAATAGGGCCTAATACACTTATGGCTGCAAGAATGGCTTTGAGAGCAGTGCAAGGAGCAGAAGGACTTTTTAATTTTGGTTTTAAAAATATAGTAGCAGGAGGTTTTGAAAACGCTGGTCATGCAATTAACTTTGGTGTTAATCTATTAAGGGGCCTAGGGTCTGAAACTACTTTAACAAGACCGGGAGACCCTTTAAGTTTATTTGGTGCGGCTGTATCTAGAATACAGGCAATACCAGAAGATGTAAAATATAAAGAAAAAAGAAGACCTGATGTAAAAGGTAACTTCTGGGCTAATCCTACATTTAACAACTGGAGTGACATGATTAGTAGAGCAGGAACTAAAACAGGTAACAGTGTGTCTACAGTAGTAACTTACCCGTCCAGAACTTTAGAACAGGCTTTTAAATATGGCATATCTATAATACCTGAAGATGACAGAGACGGTACGTATGCTTTTTCTGGAGAGGATTACAGAGAAATGTTTGCAAGTGATAAAGGTGGTTTTTTAGAAAATTTTATACCTGATCTTTTTCTCAACAGAGGTTTTTCATGGGCTACAAATAGAATGGGCGTAACACCAGAAAAAGCTAAAATATTTAACACTAGATTATCTGGCAATAAAAAATTAGACAAAGAAATGACTGAGGTTGTTGAATGGGGTGAGCAAAATGGTTTTTCTAAATGGAAGTCTGGAAAACAGCTTTGGATTGAAGAACAAAAGAAAGTAAGAAAAACTGAAGGGTACGCTGAAATAGATATTGATGACGCTAGTCTATTAAAAGAGTGGAACAAAATGCATCCTGCAGAACAAACTCACTATCTCAACAGAGCAGCATCTACTTTTATAGAAATGAAGATAGCGAAAGATGGTGGGTGGATGAAAGGTTTAAATAAATTAACATTGCAAGGAAGAGTAGAGACAGGAAAAAGTGTTCCTGCTCATTATAGACAGACAAGACTTGCTGATTTTTATGCTTCTGTAGGAGGAACAACAGCAGCTCAAACTTTAGGAGAAGAATTTTATTTAATAGGTGCTGTTCCCGCAATGCTCATAAATCCATCTACCTTAAAATCAAGTGTATCTAGACTTAGAAATAGCAGAGTAGGCGGTGGTGCAATTTCTATTGTAGGTGGTGTTATAAAAAGAGGTACTGCTCTTACTGCTGGTATCGTAGATTCTATAGCAGATGTAAATGTAAACAGTGCTCTTGATGCATTATATGCTGCTTGGTACAGAAAAGTACCAGCAACAGAAAAACAATTTGCAGATGCTAAAAAAAGAATAAAAGATAAAAACCCTGATATTTCAGATGAAGCACTTATAGATGCTGTTTATATGGAAGAAGGTTTAATAGACCCTAATGGCACTTTTGTGCTACCTCAATTTTATTATATAGATAAAAATGGTGAAAAGAAACTTGCTGAAACAGGTAGTCCAGAACATAATGACATTAAAAATTTAATGACAGATTTAAATAAAATTACCGATCCTGATTCTAGGCAATTGGTTGTTAATGAATTAAAATATTTTTTAAAGTTACAAAATAAATTAAGTGATCTTGCAGAAAAATTTCCTGTAGAAGGAGACCCTATGAACCACCCCTTGAGACAGTTGTCAGGTGCTTTATACGAAGCCATGCCTCTTTTTTCTACAAGAGCTCTAGCAGAAAGTGTAGCTCAAGAAGCAAATCTGTCTGTTATGGGTAGATTAAAATTAGCAGAAGCAGAACAAATATTTTTAAAAAGAAAAGAATTGTTAAACAGATTAGGAATATTTGTAAAGAACGCTACGGATTTTATAGGAAAAGATGCTCTTTTAAATGACGTAAATCCTATAGTTCAAAAACTATCTAATTTTATAGACTATGAGAGTCAATTAGTAGATAGGATGCAAGCCTATGTAAAAGTAGCTCCTGAAATACGAGGTAAATTATTTGGGTCTAATTTATACAAACAATCTACGGATTACATGGAAGTAAATCCTCCTGATGACGATGAGTTATTTGAATTAATTGTTACAAGTTTTGGAGACCCAAAAAATAAAAGAGAAGCTGTAGAGGTAGCTGATAATCAGTTGAGAGATACTATGAGAAGTATTGTAAATCATACCACTCACAATAAACGATTATGGAATGATGCAAACAGAAATAAGATATATAAAGATAAGCTGTCTGTAATTAACAATTCTATTAGCACAAGAGCAGCTTTAATATATGAACCTTTTAAAACAGCAAAACCTATCATAGTCAGTGACGAAACTTCAAATCAATTTTTTACTACTGTTGTAAACAGACTGACTGAAGACAAAGAAGGTCTTTCTATTCTTACTAAAGAAAAAATAAAAGGTAATCATGGATACGGTGCTTATAAAATATTTAAAGATATAACACAAGAGCCTGCAGAAAGAATTAGAAATCAATTAAGAACGGTTTTTAAAAAAGGAGAAGAAGAAAGCATAGCTGCTTATAATGCTAGAGTATCTGAAGAGATAGGCGTAAATATAAATAACAACATTGACTTGGTGTATTATGCTATAAACAGCAATGATATTGCGGCTGGCCCTTTAAAACAAGCTGTTGGATTTTTAGAAATTACAAGTGACACAGCTATAAAAATGGATAGACATTTCAAAGGAACACTATTTGAATTAAAGAAAAAATTAAAAGAAGTGGGCGACAAAGATAAAACAATAGAACCGCAAATAAAAGCATATGAAGACTTATTAGGAGATGAAACTGGCTTAATGGAAGGTTCTTTGACTAATTTAATTAGAAAAAACTCAGACGCTGAAGTATTTAATAAATATTTAAAAGCATCAGAATTGTACAAAGAAGAGATAGCACCTAGTCGATGGGGTGAGTTTTGGAAAGATTTTGAAGGTGTAAAAAATATTGAGTACAAAAAAAATGGTTATGAAATAAATTATAAACTAAGCCATAAACAAGCACTTGGCAAATTAGGTAAGTTAATATTTGAAGACCCTGATAAAGCATGGGATGTTTTATCTAAAAAATTTGGAAGACCTGTATATACCAAAGAAGGAGAAAGACTAGGCTTTGCTATAACCACTGATTATGAAGCTAGTGCTTTTAGTTCTATAGTTACACAATCTATCAATCAACATTTAGATAACACGGTATCTCCTAAGATAGAACAATTAATTAGTAAATATGGTTCTGATTTTAAAGGTGCTGAAAACGATCAATTATATAGAGACATAGGTCAAATGACTAGCATGTTAGCACCCGGAGGTAAGTTTAATAATATCATAGAAAAGTTTTCTGAATTTACTAAAATACAACCTAACTTTCATTTGTACAATGGTAAATTAAATCCAGACGGTTCACAAATGTATGAACCTATAAATCAATTTGCATTTAGAAAAAATACTAAAGGCAAAGTATTGGACACATTAGATGTATTTGAAAATAAGAAAATGTACGATTACGATGATACTATGGAAAAAATGTACGTTAATGAAATTAAACATATTATTGAAAATAACAAAGGTGCTAGAAAAGCCTACGATGATTACCAAGATTCTTTACGAAACGCATCTATAAAATTTAGTCAAGACGCAGAGTCTTTTGTAAAACGAAAAGATAGACAACATCAAGAGTTTTTAAATACAATGAACAGGTATTTAGGAATTGATAAAATTGTAGGGGGCAAAGCTGTTTTACAATTAGATCAAGCAGTTGAAAGTTTAGCACAATCAGGATTGTCTAATGTCAAAAGAATAGAGAAAGAATTAATAGATGCCAAAACAGACAAAAATAAGTTTGTATTTGAAGCCTCTAATCAAGAAATGTATGACATGTCTAGGAAACTAGGAGTGGATAAAATTGAAAAAGAAAAAGCTAGAGAAATAAAAGTACAACAATATCTAGCTAAACTAATAAGATATAAATTTATAGAAGATTGTTTTGGCCCAGAGACAATACGTGCCACCACTACTAATCCTATAACTAAATCTTTAGAACAAACAGATGTAAAAATTCCTGTGTATAGCAATGTTATGAAAGCTAAAGAAAAATATGGTAGTTTATTAGAAGAGTACATGGACTCTGATTACTATGATTTATTTTCTACACTTGCAGAAAAATTTTCCATAAAAGCAGGAGGTCAAGATTTTGGAGATGAGGCAGTACAAAAAGGAATGTCTAGAGTTTTAAGAAACATTCCAAGATCAATGTCAGTAGAAGGAGGTATATCTAGAGGCTGGGGTCTAACTCGTGGAGTAATAGGATGGAGATGGGTAGGATCAGAAATGGCATTTAGAGCAGCAAGAACATCCAACGTAGGTTCTTTTAGAGTGTTGTTAAACAGTGAAATACCCATTAAAGGACAAAAAGACAAAACAGGAAACGTGGTCAACGCCATGATACAAATGTTAGAAAATGGTAATATAACCAAAACAAATCATGATATATTAATTAGAAATATACCAGAGTTAATAGCAAACTCTAACTTAGAATTAGCAGCTTGGGAAGGTTTTGAAGCAGACGAAGCGGCTATATTAAAAGCTAGAAGAAGACCTATCTTACAGCCAGACAAAACTTTATTAGATTCTGACAGGCTGTACAGATTAGAAGGACAATTAGATAAATTATTACAAGGTTTTTAAAAGGAGGAACAATGAACGAAAAAGACAGAAACTTAGGCAGATCAGACATGAGTGCTAGAGTACCTACACCCATGACAGATGCAATGGCAATGAAAGCCACACCACAGCGACCAGTTGAAGTCAAGGTCAAGTCTGATGATAAGATGTACGGTGGTGGATTTGTAAAAAAGTATGCACACGGTGGCGGAGTTCGTAAAGTACGCTACACCTAGTGTATAGTTTTATTAATATCCTTTTGTAATTCAATGGCTGCTGCCGTGAGCATCTTAATCATGGCAACAATCATTGCTGTATTTGGGTAGTCTGGATTCCAGTCGTCCATAGCCTCTTCAAATAATTCAGGGTCTATGTTATCTTCTTCGATTACTATCTTACCCTCTGCATTCAACAGCACAGAGAACCTGAACAGCAACGCTTCTTTAGGTTTCTTCATCATCTATCAATTCACTCCACTTAGATAGTTTCTTATTTTTCACCTTCACTCTCTCATCGAGCTCGTCCCAACTGACAATGTCAAACTTCACTAACAGTTGTATCATAGCGTATACATCTCCTATCTCTTCTTTAAGCAATTGATTATCCCTATGGTTATCTTTCCTGATAGCCTTACTACACGCCTGCACTAGCTCACCACATTCTTCCATAGTGATGACCATCAGCTGTAGCAGTGCATCTTTACTCATCATATATCTACCAACTCACAGACACCGGCTGTACAGGCTAGTTCCTGTGATCCTTTCGTATTATCTTCCTTCTCAAAGTCTTGTAACTTACCCCAGTCTATATTCTTAGGCATCTCACTGTGTAACTTCTTATACTGCTCCTCATCAATATCTTGATACGGTGCTTGTTTGTACGTGTGATCTGAAAATGGTAGGAAGGACACACCTGATAAGTAATCAAAGTTATCCCAACACCAATTGCCTACGTTTACCCATTCCTGTTCTTTAACAGAGATGGTCACAGACGGCTTATGTTCACACCAATGGACAGCGTAGGTTTTCCACATCTCTAACTGTTCGATTGCAGACATGCTAGTTCTAAACACAGCATCCTTCGCTGTCTTCATTGGGAAGGAGAAAACAGTTGTATGCTCAGGCTTCATCACATCAGGCTCATTCGGTATACCTTGTGATTTCATAAATTCTGTAAGTGGGTCTTTGTTATCTCCCCTGACTGTTCGTATGTAATACGGATTGTGTCTAGCATGTATACCACTGGCACTATCCACTAGCTGACTGACCGTACCAGAAGGTTTAACACAAGTGATTGCTGTAGACTGTGGTATACCAAGTGTGCTTGACCACTCTTTGTTTACAGCGACAGCCTTCTCTCTCAACTTGTTCAACCTATCCACCAGTTTAGAATCATTCTTATTTAGCAAGGTGCTATCCATAATACCTGTAAGTGACACACCAAGTAGTCTCTCTTCTTCTGTATTATCCTGCCATCTCTTACGCAAGTAACCAAAGTTTGTAAGTGTTGCTTGTATAGTACCAAGTATAGTAGCGTGTTCTACCTTATCTAACAATGTAGCCATGCTGTCTGTAGGTCTCACCACGACTTCCGTCAGGTTACAGAACTGATTAGGTCTGAGTATGATCTCTGAACAAGGGTTCGTACCAAAGTCCCAATCTGCATTACGCCTACCATTCTGTCTAGCTTTCTCCTGTGCAGACACTCTGTTGAAGATACCTCTCTCACCAGACTTGCTTTCATACAAGGACAGCCACTCTTTCATGAAGATACCAGCATCAGGTTTTTCTGTATAGGCTACAGAGTTGTTGGCAAGTGCCCTCTCTGGATTGGTATCCCACCATGCACCAGACTTAGCCATTCGTAATCTTTGATCTGACAAGTTAGATAAAGATATGAGAGCTGATCTACGAACACCACCAACAACCACGACCTCACCCGTTTTACAGACTATATCATGACACTCCATAGCATTTAACTTTCTGCCCTTGGCACCTCTAAACTTTTCTATAGTAAAGTCAAACAAGTTTACTAATGGTTGAGGGCCACTGGCTCTGCCACCGAATGTTTTCAATCGCTGTCCGGCAGGTCGTATTCTGTTTACGTTTATCTTAGGTATTCTATTTGTATACAGGTACGATATCAAATCTCTAAATGCTCTAGCCCATCCCTCTTTGGAATCAGCTACAGAGATAACATCATCTGTATGTTCAAACTCTCTATCTGGTATGGTAGGTAGCTTATCTACATACTGTCTCTCAACAGAAAAGCCTACACCTGTACCGTTCATTAGTATGTACAGCACCTCATCAAAGGAACGAGGGCTGTCTATAGGTACATACGAACAGTTGTACCCTGCTATGTTTTCTCTACGTAATGCTTCACCAGCAGTCATCAATGCTCTCATAGATGGCATGACAGAGGTATTCAATATAGCATCTTCTAGTCTATCCCACGTACTGTTCTCAAACTTCACACCGATATTTCTATCTACATGATCTGCAAAAAAGTTAATCAATCTCTGTACAGTCTCAGACCACGTCTCCCTTCTACCTTCTTCAGGTTTCCATCTTGAGTATCGTGACATGTGTATAAATGACTGATACTCTGTAGGTAAAAAATTACTTTTCGCCATATTCAATCTCCAAAATCATTTCTAAATAGTGTATTGCTTTATGTATATCTCTTGCACCATCACCTTTTCTTCTGTGCCTAGTAATATACTTTAAAGCATTACCCTCACAAAAAGTCAAGTTGTTTTCCATGATAAAATCAATAGGCTGTATTTTACAGTCTTTATAGTGATTACCACCCACTTGCTTGTTACGAGAGGCAAGTTTTTTCATATCTGTTTTCTTAAAGTCTTTATCTTTCACAGTATCTTTTATTGCATCATCCATCATACCCATACTAATCGTCCTTCTTCTCTGGTTGAAACTCAAACTGAATAACATTATCATCTTCTTCATCATCTTGTTCAAGAATGAATGGCTGTTCCACATCTGGTTTACTAATTTTTGTGTCTCTATATATTGCAAGTTGACCTCTCTCTAATAAATATTCTGGTTGATTTAAAATGGTTGCTGTAATGCCTCTCATGACTGTATAGCCATCAGTGACCTCTTTCTTATCTGTACTATCATAGCACATAAAATCTGTAGCACCGTTAGGTTGATCTCTTATGATAATTACATAAGAACCTTTGGGTATCTTCTTTCCGAACTCTTTAAATATTTCTTCGTTATCAGGCATCTAGCCACTCCTTTGGTAAAAATTTATCACACCATTTAATATCGTATCTATCACACCATCTACCATACGTTGTTTTAGAACCTTTGTACAGCTTTGAATTAGCATTGAGAAACAAAAATCGTATGTCTAGTTCTGGTTGCTGTTTCTTGATGAGCAGATGTTTACCTCTATCTGAAGCTGTAAACTGACCTTTCACCTCTACAAAGAAACCATACTTCTTCAAGTAGAAGTCTGGCGTGTAAGTACACTCCTTGATATACTGTATAGGATGTTTCTCATACTCATACGCTATCTTCTTCTTCACCAGTTGCTGTGCTACGTTCAGTTCAAAGTTCGATCTGAACCCGTGTGACTTCATACTCATAGTGTTCTTATGTCCTTCGGTGGATACATATCAAATATCTCTGATGTCTCATCTCGCATAGCACTCATAAGTTTAGGTGACTTCTTCTCCATGTCGTGTAGTACATCCGTCCAGTTGCCTATGAAGAAACATACCAAGGCACCTCTATCTAACAAAGATTTCATACGACCCAAGTCTTCTCTGAACATCAACATCTTCTCTTCAAACTGCATGTCTGACCAGAACCCTGTGTACATACTGCCGTACTTCTCATCTACTACGATGTATGACTTTCTAATACGAATAGGCACACTCTTGCTGTTTGTTCGTACCTCTCTTATTATATCTGGGCCTGCCATTTTATCTTCTGACTCTGGAAATGCAAAGTGTACTTTATCGTTCATAAATATATCACTACGATTAACATTAGTCTGAAAATACAAAGCCATTCATATCTCTCTTCTTGTAAGTTTACTATACCAAACAGTCTTTGGATACTTTGCTGTAGAGCCTACTTTCTTGTGCATGATAGCATCAGGCCAACACTTTCTCTTGAAATCACAGAAACCACAGATGCTAGGCAGTAATCTGTTTCCTGTTTTCTTCTCCTGTTTATACTCATCTTTGTATGTCTCTGCTGTATCTGAGAAACAGCGTTTGAACTTCTCACCAGTTACCAGAGCATTTAAATTCTTCCGTGCAAGCTGTAAGAACTCTTTCCTATCTTCGTCCTGTACGATTGGTGCTTCACAAACAGTCCATTCTCCACTTGCTTTGTTTATAACTATCCACCCACCGAACTCTTTACCTACAGATTCGCTGTACAGATAACCTTGTGTGATATACCCAAAGGCATCATCACTTTTAATTTTCTTATATCCTCCCATCTCACCGAACTTATGATCGAAGGCGTATGGACTTGCTGACTTGATGTCCCATACTTTATCGTCTATGATAATGTCCAACGTGCCGTTCACTTCGTTCTTACCTAGTTTCAACTTCACACGTTTCTGTTCTTCTTCTACGTTTACACCTGCGGCTTTCAGAATCAGGATTGAGATAGCCTCTACAAGATCACCAAATATAAATCTAAGGATAGCATTATACTCAATGGCCTTCTCGACACCATCTCTTTCCATTTTCTGTTGGCAAAGTGGACGGCCTAAAGAGGACATGCGAGGCCTCCATTCATCAGAGGAAGGATTGAATTGCTTATGAATGGAAGCTACACACGCCTCTTTAAACTCGTCTACAAGTTTAGGGTCTAGCTCAACGCCCTCTTTCGAGACCTTACTGAGAAAACCCTGTACCTTTTGGATG